>Ga0214481_100001_pt1 | contig 108766 bp, 92 predicted proteins | sample M1_20Mar14CPVII9_4_FD_165057 | JGI IMG/M metagenome (GOLD analysis project Ga0214481, IMG submission 165057) | Marine eukaryotic communities from Monterey Bay, California, United States - M1_20Mar14CPVII9sort6BwellG10 | ecosystem: Environmental > Aquatic > Marine > Unclassified | place: USA...
TTAAAATGTCGGGTGTAATCGATGCTGGACCTACCGTCGCGACGGTTTTCGTTCGTGCGTTGCTCAAAGATTGGACGCTCAATTTGCATTCCTTGTTAGAATTCTTAGGGCAAAACAAAGCGACGTAGGCGGGAGTCGTGTTTAGCCCGGGGTTGGCTTCGAATTGTATGGCATGTTGATTATCGGCTCTATCCGCGAATTTAAGGACAGTTACCCGTTTGTATTCGATGCAAAACACAGTAAGTTGCTAACGGGTCAATTTCGACCCTTGCGGGGAATTTGGGTAGAGATTTACGGATTTTTCCGCATTGTTAATCTTTAGAGATTAGGAGGTTTAGTCCTTGAATTCTAAATTTGATGCGATTAAACTGTTGCCCAACACCTTAGATTTTTAGCATTTTGATGCCTCACACTTGGATTTATTAATGAATAATAAGTTATTTGCCATCGCGGCTTCCGCCGTCATCGCTATCGGAGCGTTATCGAGCGTTCTCCAAGCTGATGTTTATTTCACCGAAGGCTTTGATTACGCGGACGGGGCTTTGACGGTTGTTTCAACCGATTGGACGCAACATAGCGGTTCCACTCCAGAGCAGATCCAAGTTTCTGGTGGAAAAATAACTCTGACCGATTCCCAGTCGGAAGACGTAAATCGCTTGATCGGTACCACGGTCACGACTGGAACTGTCTTCGCTGGATTTGATTTTTCTGTTTCGGCATCTAACCCCGGCGGAACTGATTTTGAATACTTCGCTCACTTTGGAAATGGCACTTCGGATTTTACCGCTAGAATGGACATCAACACTGCTGATGCCAATGGTTTTTTAGTCGGAATCAGTCACACAAGCACCGCACAAGCGAGTTGGGGTTCAACTTTGGATTACGACACTGTTTACAGGGCAATCATTGGGTACGACCGAGATTCAGGGCTTGCCAATCTGTGGGTGGATGCTTCACTTGAATCGGATACTTCGATCGCCACGACGACATCGGATGATAACGACGTTGAAGGTTTCTATTTCCGAGAATCTAGTTCATCGGTCAACGAGACGATTGTCGTCGACGACTTAATCGTTGGTTCGACTTTTGCTGATGTAGTTACCTTCAGTTCGGTTCCGGAGCCGAGCAGTCTTTTCGTTCTTGGAATGGTTGGCTTTGCTGGTCTAGCCCGTCGCCGAAGAAGCTAAGGTACCATCGTTAAAAATACACATGAAGCGGTCATCCATTGGATGGTCGCTTTTTTTTATGCGCTCTCTTTAGATTTGTTAGTTGAGATTTAGATTGGTAAATGACTATTTGATTTTGATTGACGGATACAATCTGATTTTCCAGTGTGGGCTGGAAGGCAGGTCACGGACACCGGCGTCACTGCAACGGGCGAGGCGCCGGCTGGCTGGGGAGTTAAAGGTCAACTTGGCTGGGCCGCTACTTCAACGCACAGCAATCATCTTTGATGCGACTCGGTTGCCTGTCGGAGAGTCTCAGGCGATACGAATTGAGGATGGTTTGACAATAATTTATGCGCTCGACCATGAAGATGCGGATACGTTGATTGAATTGTTGATTCAAAAGAATTCCACGCCTAAAAAATTGACGGTTGTTTCAAGTGACCATCGGCTTCACAAGGCGGCGATTCGAAGGAAATCAACTCCGGTTGATAGCGACCAATGGTTCGATCAAATTACCAGTGAATCGCCAAAGCAACGGGCGAACAGGCCAGTCGAGGTAGAGGGCAAGCCGCCAGTGGAGGGGCTCGATGACGTCGATTGGATGGCGGAATTCGGATTAGCGCAAGAACCGTCCGGCGAAAATCAAAGTTCTGATGGACGACCTGAGTCAGAAACGCCGTCTAATTATGATCCTTTTCCACCGGGTTACGCGGATGATTTGCTGGGCGGCGACGAGTCGTAGCGGGTGTTGTGTTGCAACGGTGGGTCAGTTGGAGCGTGGTTTTTCGATGTAGCAAATTGGGGAGTAGCAATGGCTGATTTTGATATTGCGTATGGAGAGACCGAGTTGCGGGAGGGCGGGTACGTCAATGATCCCGTCGACCGCGGTGGTGAAACCCATCGTGGAGTAGCGAGAAAGTTCAATCCAGACTGGGAGGGGTGGGCGTTGGTGGATCGCCTTAAGCGGGAGAATCCTCAGAGTTTTAAGGCAGTAATCAATGAAAATGTAGAGCTCAGTTTATTGGCAAAGGAGCTGTTTCGCGTTAGGTATTGGCTGCCCATTCGCGGGGATGAGATTCCGGATCAGCACATCGCCAACAAGGTATTTGATACAGGGGTGAATCAGGGGGTCGCGCGATCCGTACGCTATCTTCAGGTTGGGTTAAATCGTCTCAATCGGAATGAGAAAGATTATGCAGATATTGAAGTCGATGGAAAATTTGGAGATCGTACGTTAGCGACAACTGGGGCGTTTCTCGAATTGGAGAAAGGGCGCCCGGACTATTTATTGAAGCTTTTGAATTTGATGCAGGCTGCGCATTATCTCGATGTCATGAATCGAGATTCGACCCAGGAGCGGTTTGCTCGGGGGTGGCTAAATCGCGTCGATTTATGTTGATCGCGAGGATCTTAATTAATCGCGAGGATCTTAGTTCACTGCAACGATCTAAGATGACCGTTGAGGTTAATTGTCATCGCCAGCCGGCAAAACACTGGTCATGGTTTCGCTGGTCGTCGAGAGTGATCGCCTAGCGACTGTGGGTAATCGCTTTGTCGGAAATGTCTTTTCGACACCAGGCTCCATCCCAGCGGATGCATTTAATTGCTTTATAGGCTTGGAGTTTTGCGGTGGCGACGGAGTCTCCAAGGGCGGTGACGCCAAGGACACGACCGCCGTTGGTGACCACGTTTTGTTCGTCGTCCAGTCGGGTGCCGGCGTGGAAGACTTTGACGTCTTCGATGGCTGCAGCGTCTTCGAGTCCACGGATGACTTTTCCCGTTTCGTATTTTCCCGGATAGCCATCGGACGCCATTACGACACAGACACTGGGGCGTTCATCCCATTGCAGGGGGCCAATTTCGCCAAGTTTGCGATCGACGGTTGCCTCGAGCAGGTCGAGGAAATCAGTTTTTAGACGCAGTAATAAGGGCTGGCATTCGGGGTCACCAAATCGAACGTTGTATTCTAAAACTTTAGGCCCCTGCGGTGTCATCATCATTCCGGCATATAAGATGCCGCGGAATGGATTGCGTTTTCGTTTCATGACGTGAACGGTTTGGACCAGTACGTTCGATTCAACCCAGCGAAGTGTTTTGTCGTCAATTGACGGCGTTGGGCAGTAGGCTCCCATGCCGCCAGTGTTGGGGCCTGTGTCTCCATCGTGGGCTCGTTTGTGGTCTTCGGCGGGCGGGAGTGTCAGAATTGTTTGTCCGTCGGTGATCGCCAGAATACTGGCTTCGATCCCTTGAAGCCGGTCTTCGATAATCATCTTATTGCCGGCGTCGCCAAATTGTTTCTGCCGGGCGATAATGTCGATCGCTTCAAGGGCTTCATCGCGAGTGCTGCAGACGATGGCGCCTTTACCCGCGGCCAATCCGTCTGCTTTGATAACGACGGGGCAGTCATCAGGGGTTTCGCTGTATCTCTCATTGATGAACCGCTCGGCGGGTTCGGCGCTGTGAAATTCTTGGAAATCAGCGGTTGGCACGTCCGCAGCCCTGAGAACGTTTTTGCAGAATACTTTGCTGCCTTCGAGTTGGGCAGCGGCTCGCGAGGGGCCAAAAACTTTCAAACCCGCCTCTTCGAATGCGTCTACGATTCCATTGCAGAGAGGGATTTCCGGGCCGACGACGGTCAGTCCAATTTGGTTTTGTTTGGCGAAAGCGACCAGTTCGGTGATGTTGTCGGCCGCAATTTCGATGTTTTCCACATCTTTCGCAGTACCGGCATTACCAGGGGCGACGAAAACACGATCTGCCCGAGGGCTTTGCGATATTTTCCATGCGATGGCGTGTTCACGCCCTCCGTTACCAACAACGAGAACTTTCATGATGTTACGATTTTCTTGAAATGGTTGACTTCAAACAGGCGTCATTTAGCTGAAGGATGATTTTAAGGGATTGAAAGATGAATGACAGGGGCAACAATGGAGTTCCGAGCCTAGTTCATGAAATCAATGGGCAAATTTGTTACAATAGGGTCGGTACTTAAAGCGTCTAAATAATATATGAAGGTCCTAATCCACATTCAGGAATCGATAATGAAGCGAGTTTTTTTCTGCACACTGTTGTTTGTTTTTTGCGTTTCGATGAACTCCACGGCGTCGGCACAGGATGGTTGGGGAAATCTGACCGGTCAGATCGTAATTTCGGGGGACGTGCCCGTAAATCAGCCGGAGGCTGTCAAGGATAACCCAGATAAAGCGGTTTGCTTAGTCGACGGTAAGGTTCCACTTGATGACGGTGTCGTGGTCAATGATAAGAACCAACTGCGTGACGTGTACGTGATGATGTACACAGGACGGGGAGCAGATACTCCAGATACTTATCACCCGTCTTATGACGCTCAAAAAGAAGTCAAGTTGACCTTGGACAATGTCAAGTGTCGGTTTGTTCCCAAGGCTAGTTTTGCTAGACCGGGGCAAACTTTAATCCTCAAGAACAGTGATAACGTCGGGCATAACTGTCGCATTGCGACGATGGAGCATGAGCATAACGTCAACATTGTAAAGAATGCGGCGTCTGAAATTGTGCTGGGCGAAGAGAGCGACAAGATTCCGGGTGAAGTTAAATGTGACATTCATCAGTGGATGGATGCGATCATTCTGATCCGGGATAATCCTTACGTTTCCATTTCTGACAAAGACGGAAAGTTTAAGATTGAGAACATTCCTGCAGGTGACTGGAAGTTCCAGTTTTGGCATAAAAAGGGAGGTTACCTGAAGACCATTGAGGTAAAAGGGTACGAACCGGATCGACGCGGTACAATCGAAGCGACGATTAAAGCGGGCGAAACTCTTGATCTCGGCACTCTTTCTTTGCCCGGGGAAGCGTTGACTAAATAGTTCACTCAAGCAATTTGTTGAGAATATTTTGACTGGCAGCAGTTTGCCTGTTTCGGTTGTTGTCCGGTTGCCGGTTCCTTTTGAGATGGAAACCAGTTGAATTCACACCCTTTTGCCCTGATTCGGCAAAGGGGTGTTTTTGTTAATGTGGAAGCCAGACACGCCGCCCAACTCGGGCTGATTTAAAGAAACGGTCAATTTTGAAGGGAATGGATTTTTGATGGTGCTCCGCAATTCGTGGTTTCTGATCGTATTGATCGTTTTAATGGGTAGTTTTGTTGGTTGTTATCAGCGTACGGTGGCACCTGCGCTGACTTTTGATCAAAAAAACGCCGAAACTCTCGATAGTGAAATTAAAAAAATGGAGTGGGACTAGTCGTTCAGTCCCTGTTTTGGGCGAATCGGGTTGCTCAGGTTAAGGAAATCGGGTCAGAACGGGTCTTATATTGGATCTGTGACAATTTGTCCGGTCGACAAATTGCTAAAATCAGACAAAATACAGTGTTACTCGGCCGTTAAATTTCGCGACCTTACGCTCAAAACTGCTAGGCCAATCTTAAGGATTGGGGATTTCGTGTTTCGACTGTCTTTCCATCTCATAATTATCGGTACCGCATTGCTGGGAATGGCCGGTTGTGAAAAATCTGAACCACCCGTATTCCGGTTCAATGCAGTCGAATGGGTGAAACAGGAAAAAACACACCTTGGCGAGGGTGAGCACTTTCCCGAGGAGTACAAAACCGAAATCGGCACCATCATGACCGCGCTGTTTGGCACGCCGGATGATCCGAAATTTCCGTTCTTTCTCGGTGACGAAGACCCTGCCCACGACATCATTTCACTTGAAAATCTGAAAATGGCGGCAGGGCCAACTCGAGTCGATAAACGCGAGACGGCGTCTGGTTTGTATCGCGAGCACTGCGCTCACTGTCATGGGATTACGGGGAACGGCGCCGGTGATACGGCCGCATCGCTTGAGCCCTACCCTCGCGACTTCCGGTTGGGGAAATTTAAATTCAAATCGACACCTCTGCGTTCACCACCAACCGATCATGATCTAACGGAAATTTTAGTTAACGGGATTCCTGGATCTGCGATGCCTTCGTTTAGGACCTTGCCCGAGGATGAAATTCAGTCGTTAGTTGAGTACGTCAAATACCTGACGATGCGAGGACAGTTCGAGCGTTTTCTTTTAGGTGAGTTGGCGGCCTTGGACGGGGAACCGTTGATCGATCTTAGCCTGGTGGACAAGCCCGATGGAGAAGAACCGTCGGAAGACGACATCGAAGAATTCGAAGATCAAATGTACACGGTGATTGGGGAAGGTTTGCAGGAGCGAATCATTGATCGCTGGTTAAGGCCTGAGCGGAAAGTTACCAAGATTGAGGCAGCGCCAGTTGAGTTTGATATAAAGCATGAGGGGCACTCAGAGTTTGTCCAACAGGGGCGAGAGCTGTTTTTTGCCAAGGGTAATTGTATGCAGTGTCATGGGGATACTGGGATTGGCGATGGCCAGTTGAACAACTTCGATGACTGGACGAACGATTGGATTAAGTCGGCGGAGGTCGATCCCGATGATCCGGCGAGTTACTCAGATTTTTCCGAAGTAGGCGCACTCCCCCCTCGTCCAGTAAAGCCAAGAAACTTGACACGTCATTATTATCGGGGCGGCGATCATCCTGATGACTTGTACCTGCGATTGCGGAACGGCATCGAGGGAACTCCAATGCCTGCGTCTACGGCAATGACCTCCGATGAGATTTGGGCAGTGGTCGCCTATGTGCGGGCAATGCCTTACCAGGATTCAAAAAATAATCGATCGGTAAGGCCTGTGAATGAAAAGCGGGTGATGCGATAATGAACCGTTTCTGGAGCGTTTTGTTTCTGCTGGTTCCTGTCCTCGGAATTGCTTCCGTTTTGATGGCGATGTACGGTGTTGCGCCTTTAGAGTCGGCTTGGTTGCCAAAGTCTTTGAGTCAGGCCGGAGATACGATCGATCAATTGTTTAATGGAATCCACCTTCTGGCGGCGTTCATTCTTGCAGGCACGGTGTTCACCATTGGCTGGGCCTTGTGGCGGTTCAGTGATCGGGGAAACTCAGATGCGAAAGCCCTCTACATCACGCATAACACGAAGTTAGAAATTACTTGGACAGTAATTCCTGCCCTGATACTCGTGTTTCTTGCCTTTTTTCAAATGAAGTCCTGGGCTGAGAACAAAATGGATCGACCGACTGTGATGGTCGACGGTGTCTCGTCATTGAAACCACCGATGGTCATGGTAAAAGCCAAGCGGTTTGGGTGGGAGTTTTATTACGCGGGCGATGACGGAGTCGTAGAGACTGAGGATGATATTTTTGTTGAAAACCTCCTTGTTCTTCCGGCGGGCGAAGAGATTGTCCTGCAGATGGAAAGCCGAGACGTTATCCACAGCTTTTATGTTCCTGAACTAAGGCTGAAGCAGGACATCGTTCCGGGAATGACTCAGTTTGTTTGGTTCAATGCCCGTGAAGAAAAAGAGATTGAAGTTATGTGTACCGAGCTGTGTGGCTGGGGACATTACATGATGAAGGCGGATTTGAATTTTGTTTCGCGGGCTCAGTTCGACGTCTGGATTGCTGAGCAAAAATCTGCCTACTCACCGGAATTTAAGAAAGCGGCGGAGCCAACGGCGTCACTGCGGACTACAAATAACTTGCCTTCTGCGGACCTCTTGGGCGCTGCCCAGACCGCAGTTGGAATTGAAAATTAATTAAGATCATGATTGGGTTGGATCTGTAAATGGCGGAAGCTTCTGTTGAAAATTCGATTGCACCAGACCGCAAGGGGAATGCAGTTTCTCGGTTTGTCTGGACCTACGTTTTTGCAACGGATCATAAGGTTATTGGTCTACAGTTCCTTTTTTCCTCATTGATCTGGTTTTTCGTCGGCGGATTTTTGGCACTAGCCGTTCGCTGGCAACTGGCTTGGCCGTGGTCGGATATGCCAATTTTTGGACACATGCTGTTTGCTGAATCGGGAGGACAAATGTCACCCGGGTTCTATAATATGTTGTTCACCATGCACGCGACCATTATGATCTTTTTTGTGATCATCCCCATTCTTGCGGGTGCGTTTGGAAACTATTTGATACCGCTGATGGTCGGTGCGGAGGATATGGCATTTCCGCGTTTAAACATGTTGAGTTATTGGTTCATGTGGCCAGCCTTTGCGTGTATCATTCTCAGCTTTTTTATGCCCGAATACGGGGCATCTGCCGGGTGGACTTCCTATCCTCCGCTAAGCGTTTTCCAGGGGGATGCGCAGTCATTATGGCTGTTGGCAATGGTCTTTGTTGGGATTTCATCCATGATGGGTTCGATCAATTACCTGACGACAATCATTCAGATGCGGGCGCCTGGGATGACCATGTTTCGAATGCCAATGACCGTTTGGGGCATGTTCATTACAGCAATCATGCAAGCCTTCGCATTGCCGGTTTTAACTGCTGCACTCCTCATGCAGTTGTCGGATCGATTGCTAATGACTGGTTTTTTTCTTCCTGAGAATATCGCGGTGAACAACGGCGTGGCGACCAGCGGCGGTGGGCAAGTATTGCTTTGGCAACACTTGTTCTGGTTCTACTCGCATCCCGCGGTTTACATCATGATTTTGCCGGCAATGGGAATGGTCTCAGACATTATTTCTTGCTTTTCGAGAAAGCCGTTATTCGGTTATCGCCCCATGGTTTACTCCATCACCGCAATCGCTGGACTTGGCTTTGTCGTCTGGGGGCACCATATGTTCATCTCCGGTATGAACCATACTTTGGCGATGAGTTTTATGGTTTCAACGATGCTGATTGCGTTGCCGAGTGGGATCAAGGTGTTTAACTGGATCGGAACCTTGTGGGGTGGGAAGCTGCAACTGACCACGCCAATGTTATTTTGCGTCGGGTTTGTTTCCATGTTTGTGATCGGTGGTTTGTCCGGGATCGTGATGTCAGCGCCTCCAGTGGATATCGTTATCCATGACACCTACTACATCGTGGCTCACCTTCACTATGTTCTGTTCGCCAGTAGCGTTCTGGGCGTCTTGGGAGCGATCTATTTTTGGTTTCCCAAAATGTTTGGCCGGATGATGAATGAAAGGCTTGGGAAAATTCATTTCTTCCTCACCTTTATCTTCTTGAATGGCACATTTTTTCCGATGCATTTTTTAAGTCGGATGCCAAGGCGTGTAGCTGATCCCTACATTTACGAGGGTCTGAAGGACTTGTTGCCGCTTAACCAGTTTATGACAATCTGTGCGATCGGGATGGGGCTGACGCAGCTTATCTTTGTGGCTAACTTTTTTGGCAGTATGTTTTTCGGGGCCAAGGCGGGTCGAAACCCCTGGAATGCAAATACGCTGGAATGGACAACTGCTAGTCCGCCGCCGCATGGGAACTTTGACGTCCAACCGATCGTTCGTCGAGGTCCTTACGAATACAGTCATCCGGACACCGAATGCGATTTTTTCCCACAGACCAAAACGAGTTGAGTGAACTCTGTTCACCCTCCATTCCTCCAAACTCTGAAAAGACGAGTTAGCTCGCATGTCAGCAATGTCAACGAATCCAGAAATCACGACAGCCAAAGAAACCACTAGGTTGCAAACCTACGTAGCGCTGACGAAATTGCGAATTTCGGTAATGGTGTTAATCACATTCGCAGTCGCTGCTTTACTTTCCGCGCATGCCGCGGGTGAGGTAATGGGCATTGGAACCATGTTCGGTGCACTGGTAGGAATGTTGATGATTGCCTCGAGTGGCAACGCCATGAATATGTACCTCGAACGGTACACCGATTTCCTGATGCCCAGAACTGCATCGCGTCCACTCCCTTCACAGCGATTGTCGTCGACGGAAGTTGCGATGTTTGGTGCCGTCACTTTTGGTGTTGGAGTCGCGTTTCTCTACGGGATGGTAAATTGGCAGACCGCGGTTTGTGGTGTTGCGAATTGGGTGCTCTACGTAGCTATTTACACGCCCTTAAAATTAAAGACACCGCTGAACACTGAGATTGGTGCGATTGCCGGGGCGATGCCGATTATTATGGGTTCGCTGGCTGCCACCGAAACGGTTGGGTTGGTGTGTTGGTCCTTCTTTGGAGTTTTAGTGCTCTGGCAGTTCCCTCATTTTATGGCAATTGCCTGGATGTATCGCGATCAATATCGCAAGGGTGGTTTGAAAATGATTACGGTAACCGAGCCAACCGGTCGAGTCGCAGGTTTGAAATCGGTGATTACGGCCGTGATGTTGGTTGCCGTTAGCCTGCTTCCGATTTTGGTTTTGAGAACGCAAATTCATATATGGATTTTTGCAATCGCGTCCTTATTTCTCGGGGGTTACTATTTTAAGGCAGCTTGGGCATTCCGTCTTGAGCGTAGCGATCCAGTGGCGAGACAGTTGTTGCGTGCCTCGTTACTTTATCTGCCTGCTTACATGCTGGTCCTGATTCTTGCGTGTTTGACTTAGTCGGTTCGAGTGTTGTGTAGGAGCGTGTCGAGTTAGTGAAGTTTAGCCTCTCTATTTTTGAAGAAAAATGAATTCAAAAGCGAACCCATCCGAAGTAACAGGCACCACCGAAGGTGGTGGGGGTGAGGGTTCGCATGGACATATTAAGCTGAAGTATCAACCTGCGGTGCCGGTTCCCAAAGGGAAACTAGCCGTTTGGTTGTTTCTATCCACCGAAATTATGTTTTTTACAGCCTTGATCGGCACCTACATTGTGCTTCGTTTTGGTGCTCCCGAAGGCTCTTGGCCGACTCCGGCAGACGTTCGTGTTCTTGAATGGCTAGGCGCTGTTAACACGTTTGTTTTGATTTGTTCCAGTGTCACGATCGTGTTTGGGATGGAGGCTGCCAAGCAGGACAGGCCAGCTAAGGCCAAGAAATGGCTAATTGGTACTTTTGTTCTTGGGTGCGTTTTCCTAGGAATTAAAGCGTATGAGTATAACTCTAAATTTGAGCATGGGATTCATCCCGGGGCGCCTCGGAGTTTGCTCTACGATCGTGCCGACTTGAATTACCTTTCTGCCGTAAAATCAAATCTAGATGCTGAGATCCTGAGCATTGAAAAAGAGAAGACTGCCTTGGTTTCCGAATCGGCAGCGGCCCACGATCATGGTGGCGGACTGGAGGACCTGATTTTGATTCGGGCTGGTTTAGTTCAGTGGACTCAAAAAACGGTCGGGGAAACTGAGAGTCCAATGATGCGAGAGTTGGCTCTTGAAAGTTTGGCTCATCAGATCAATCCCCGCGGCTCCAACCCGCGAGTGGACGCTTATTTGGCGAGTGAAATTGCCGATGTGAAAAATCGCATTGCTGAGTTGATGGGGCAACAAGAGATCATAGACGAAGACGTTCGAGAAATGCAAAATCGAGTCAATGCATTATCGGAAGAATTGAAGTTGGAGCCGGATGATTCTAGGAAATCGGATATCGAGAGTAAGTTGGCCGCCGCTACCGAAGAATCCAGGAAGGCTGCAACAAAGGCAACCGAGGTCGTGGATTTGCTCAAACCCCTAACGGATCGAGTCAATGCGTTTGAGCAGTTCAGTGGGATTCACGATGGGCTGAATGAGCATTTTCATTTGAAGCTTCCAATGGTGATTCCAAGTGGAAACACATGGGCGAACACTTATTTTCTGATGACCGGTTTTCACGCCTTGCACGTTTTGGGGGGGCTGGTCGCTTTTCTCGTTTTGTTGATGTTTCGGTTAGACCGCACACGAGCGGGTTTGATGGAGAACGTTGGTTTGTACTGGCATTTCGTCGATATCGTTTGGATATTCTTGTTCCCTTTGCTTTACTTATTTTAAATCCATGAATGAAATAGACGCCACAAACCAAGACCCATCGGAGAATTCAAACACGAGAGTGTTCTTGTTTGTATTCCTAATGTTGTGTGTGTTGACAGGGCTTTCATTTTGGGTCGCTAACTCCTATTTGATGGAGAACAAGGTTGTTGGCTGGGCGGCAATGATGTTGGTTTCTGTTGCCAAGGCATTGTTAGTGATTTTGTTTTTTATGCACCTGTGGTGGGAGCGAGCTTGGAAATACGTGCTGACGATACCGGCTTTGTTCATGGGTGTTTTGTTGGTTTTGTTGTTGGTTCCGGATGTTGGCTATCGATACATGACTTACTCAAAAGAACGCCGTGAGAATGCTCCCGAACCTGCGGTCAGTGAACCGGTTGTAGGCAAATCCGCAGTTCCAACATTAGACTAAGACGTACTATAGTGGCGAAGAGAAATATGTTTGCACGAGTTAGAGTTTTCTTATGGGTGCTGGTAGTTCTGTCTGCCGCGGGGGTAATTTATCTGCGGTCAGGTGACCGTCGTGTCGTTGAATCTCCACTGGTTGTATCCATCGACAAAGATGAAAGCGACGGTACAAATCTTCAACTGGACAGTACCGGGAGAGCTTTTGCAGAGGTTCCATGGGAGTATTTGCCGAATGTCGATCGCTTTGAACTGATCGATCAGGAAGGGAATAAATTCGACTCTGCCGATTTAGCGGGTCAGGCCTATGTCGTTAGTTTCTTTTTCGCAAGCTGTCCGACGTTTTGCATGGATCTGAATAAAGAAATTGACCGAGTGAATTCGGCGCTGAAGGGCACTGATATTCGGTTCCTCACGCTGACGGTCGATCCTAAAAACGATACGCCCGAAGTTTTGAACAAATATGCAGATGGCTTTGGTGCGAAACCTGATCGCTGGGCATTTTTAACCGGGCAGAATTATCAATTAGTTGAAATTGGCGAGAATATGTTCAATGTTCCCGTGAATCCGGAGACGCACACCGACAACATTCTTTTGGTTGATAAATGGGGACGTTATCGCGATCGGTTTAAGTGGGACCAGCCCTATGATATGAAGCGGTTTGTTAAGGTTGCGAAGGAAGTTGCTGCCGAAACAAAACCTCCGCTAGGAGAAAAGGTAGAAACTAGAAATGTCTTGGCTGGAGTTGAGCGGGAAGAGTTAAACGATATCCGTTGGGTTCGTGATTTTTTTCTGACAGAGCGGACTGGCGAGAAGTTCTTTTCTCGCGATTTGACAGGCGAGGTTTGGATTGCGAACTTTTTCTTCAGTAATTGCCCCGGCGTGTGTAAGGCTCAGAATCAATACCTGCGCAATTTGCAGAAGCGGCTTGGAGACGAGTGCCCCCGGATAGTTAGTATCACAACTGATCCTGCGCGAGACACTGTAGAGCATCTCAGAGAATTCGCCGATACGCTGGAAGCAGACCCGGAAAACTGGTTGTTTTTGACGGGAAACCCAGTGTTAATCAAAAGGATTGGAAGTGAGTTTTTCAAGGCGGATTCGGGTGCGGAGCATCACTCATCCCTGTTGTACGTAGTTGACCGGTGGGGACAAGTCCGTGGAAAATTTGACTGGGAAAATGCCGCGGATGAGGTGGAAATGATAAAGTTGGTTAAGGTGCTTGAAGGTGAAGATCGGCCCAACCCACGTGGTGGCGAAATAAAAGAAACAGCGAAAGCCGAGGAATAAGAATGAGCGGAGAAGAGTTTTTTAAGCTTGAGCCAAACCCAGCATTGGGTAAGAAGCTAACGATCGTCAGTTTAATTGTAACTGTCGCAGTTTGGGCATTGGTTGGTCTAATGAGAGGCCCGACGAAAATTCCGTTGCCCGAGGGTGTTACTTTGGACTTTTTACCATCGGTGCACGCGGGATTGAATTGCCTCGTTGCGCTGTTTTTAATCTTGGCATTAGTCTTTGTTAAACAGCGAAAAATCCAATTGCATCGATTGTCGATTTCAGCCGCAATGGTCTGTTCGGCGTTATTTTTGCTTTGCTATGTGGCTTATCATTTTACTAATGAAGAAACGAAATTTGGCGGCGAAGGGTTTGCAAGGACTGCCTATTTCGTTTTATTGATTAGCCATATCGTTTTGGCGGCTTTGAGCCTTCCGTTTATTCTGCAAACGTGGATTTACGGATTCACCAATCAGTTTGACAAACACCGAAAAATGGCGAAACTTGTATTCCCTGTCTGGTTGTATGTCGCACTGACCGGGCCGATTTGCTATCTCATGCTGCAACCTTATTACGGACAGTAGAGGAATGATGATCGACTTCAATCTAAAACGTATCTTCCGGTTGGCCGTTTGTGGTTTTCAGGCTTTGCTTCTGCAGCTAGTGTTCTCTAGCAGCGTACTTGCTTGTCCTACCTGCAAAGACGGCCTGCACGCGGATGGCTCTGCGGCAGCCTACGCTATGAGCATCCTGTTTATGATGGGAATGCCCTTTGTCATTTTATCTTGCTGGGTGACGACGATTGTCCGTTTAAGGCAAAACGTTCCCGAAGTTGATGAACTTTCTGGCGAAGAATTGGCTGACGACCGGCACTCTTCCTAGTGCCGGCACTTCGAGTGTTGGTGCTTTGGGCCTCACACCCTGCCCTGCACCCTGTTTTTTGATTGGCTAAGGTTGTCGTTTAAGTCAACCAGCGAACGATATTTTCGCCTACTTCATTGAATCTAGAAGTATAAAAGTGATCGGCCTCTTCGATTTCTTGGATAGTTAGAGAGTTCCACCCATCGTTCAACAGTGCGAGGTTGTCGCGAAGCCCTTCGAAGGCAACGTTTTCATTAAGCTCTTTCTCGCCGAATAGCATTAGAGTTGGGATTTCTATTCGATCGATAAAATCGAGCCAGTTGAAAGCCTCTGTAGGCCCATATTTATCAAGGTAACCCTGAGGGCTCATCCAGGTAGGAAATGGAAAAGGTACCTGAATTGGATTGTGTCCCAGATTCTGTTCCACCAACGATTCGCATTTTTTAATTGTCTCTCGAAACAATTCGCCACGAGGAGAATCGCTTAACTTGGCATAGCTTAGCCGGGTCGCCGATAAGGCGACAATGTTTTTGATGTTTGGGTGCGGTGCGAAAGCTTGAGCGTAAATTGATTTAATAGCACCGAGTGAGTGCCCGACAGCGGCAATGTTCGTATGGCCACGTTTTACCAGAAAGTCAGCCCACGCATTGATGTCCATTTTGGAGTCAGCTACGTCTTCGAAAGCAGCACCCACAGATCGTGTCTTTCCCGCCCATGTAGATGAGTTGATCATGTCATGGCCCCGCGTATTAGCGATAACGACATGGATTCCAATCGACTCAAGCACCCCAGCGAGATGAAATAGGAGCCTCGAGGAATAAAAGTTACCTCCGAGGCCATGTGTCAAAATAGCGGCATTAATCCCGCCAGTTTCTGCATTGGAGACAAGGGTTTCCTTGGACTCGCGGTAAAATCCATGGAGCCTTACGAAGTCAGAAGTGATGGTATGAACAAGTTCGCCGTGCATCAAAATCCTCGGCTTAAAAGAATTGAAAAAGCTGGGTTCGATCTATTTCGCCAGTTTTGCGGAACAGGCCGCCGACAAAGATTGTTATCTCTACGCGTTATTAATTTTATCGCCACCAGTTTTCCGTTACACAAAAAAAGCCTCAACCGGTCTGGCAGAGGCGTGATTTGTATTGGAGTGTGGCTACCCTGAGGTAGTCGTTCTCTAGTGGTTGTCACCAGGGTGCAGGCTCAACTGGGAAAGCAATTGCAGAACCCCGTTGAGGTGAGCTAGACGCGGTCCGTAACGATCTACAAATTCGTTTAATACGAATTCGCTGTCCATCATTTCTTCATGGTTATCGTTGACGTCGATTGTCAGTGTTTGCAGGAATTCGGTCTGGACCTGCGATAATGCCTCGGCAGCGGCTCGGCATCGTCGAGCCAGCAAAGGATTGGCGTCTTTCCATTGAGACAACTCGTTCGAGCGTTGTCGTTGGCTGGCGTGCATTTGGTCGATCATTTCCTCCATCAGTTCATTTTGGCGGTCCTGACCGGCCACAAGCTGCTGAAGGATGGCCGCGATGTCATTCTGTCCCGCTCCCGAATGTGGAGCGGCAGAATCGCTAGCACTTTGAGCGACGTCAATCCGGAAAACTGGGGAAATATCTTGTGAATCGTGAGGCATATGATCAACACTCCGAGAAGTTTTTTATGAATACCTCGATAGTATAAACCGCGCTATGGAAAGTGTCGAGCTTTTGCTTGAGTATTCATTCTTTTTGAAAAACCACTTGAGTGAAAAAATGGACTGACCCGAAAAGTTTTTCATTTGGCTGTTAAGAGAATCTATGTGTGCCATTAATTCGGTTTGGAGCAAGCCCTCGGTAAGACGTTGGTAATCTAAAGTGAAAAACCCGAATCCGCCGATGTCACTTGAGCGTGCACGCGCCGACCAAAGATTGTAGAGCAGCTATTTGGCGAAAAAAAATATTTTGGTTGTTGACAAAAAAACAAATTCTGTATGCCGCGGATTTCAGTTGAAATTCATAGTTGCAGCATGAATTTTTATAATTCACAAGGACAGAGCTTTTGACCCAAGCGACTACCCATTCACTTCAATCCTTCGGTTTTATGACCGTTGTTGAATTGCCTTCATTAGGGCATTGCGGCGGACTATTGGTTGTTTCAAGAATTGGAAGGCCGATTGAATTTCATTGCACCGCGCCGGTGGCAACCAACCGTGCTCAGCAAATTATGTATGGTGAAACCTACAGTGGTTTTCTATTTTCAGATCAGATCGGGATGGCATTAATTGATAAGGCCAGGGAACGACCGTCGGTCTTCATTACGGACTGTTCCGAGATGCTGCCACTAACGGAGTTGATTGATAACCCTTTGGTGTTTGCCGAACCTGTGGATTCTAAGACGGAATTCGATGGCTCGGGTTTAAAGCATTTTGATCTCTCAGGACAATCAGTTTATTGCGTCAATCATCGTGGTGCCGATGCCACTTTGATCTCTCAGGGCGTGCAGGAATTCGCAAGTCGACTGCCATTGGACGAGCCATTCGAAAGAATTCGGCAGGCAATTGAGGAAGCTCACTCAGTGCTTCGCGCGGCGTGAAAAGGTTTCTTTCAAATCTTAAGAAGCGGTCTCGATGGATCAATATTTTAAATTAACCGAATCGCTCAACCGTCCGAGTCCTTCTTCGGAGGATCCTCTGGATCATGTGATGCGAGCAGATACCGGCCCGCCTAAAATAAAACCAATTGTCTTGGATACGACTTCGTGGAATCAGGCCATAGAGTCTCAGTTGCCTGAGCTTTTAAGCAGTTGGCGAGCAGAGTCACCGGACAAACCACCAGTCGTTTCTGCTCGATTCAAAGGGCGGCGGATTAAAACCAGTAGCTATTACTTTTCTGAGACTGGACCGGCGAAACGCGGTAATCGATCATCCATCGCTGCTGATCTGTTTGATCCCTACGCGCCGGAGCGTGTGGCAGACCCTGTCAATGAGGAACGCAAGTCTGGAGCTAAGTCGAAGGAGAAAAAAGTAGCCACGCGAACTCGCATGAAAGCGCCTGCGGATGTAATCAAGCTAGAAGATCGCTTGTTTTATCTTTTACAACCTCCGTTAGAAAATCTCCTCGACGGTAAAACGATGGAGTTTCCATTTGAACCCTTTCCATTTCAGTATGCGGGGATCGCGTTCTTATTCCCCCGCAACAGCGCAATTTTGGCTGACGAAATGGGGCTTGGCAAGACAATGCAAACGATCGCGACGGTTCGGATGTTACTTCGAGCCGGATTCATTAAGAGCGTCTTGATCATTTGTCCGAAGCCATTAGTGACCAACTGGCAGCGAGAATTTAAATCGTGGGCGCCGGAAATTACCGTTGCTGCCATTAAGGGGAACCAGCATCAGCGTGCTTGGCATTGGAAAACTGAGTCGGCGATGGTCAAGCTTGCCAATTATGAACTTTTGACGCGCGACGAGGCGTTGGTCACTGCTCCGGAGAATGAATTCGACTTAGTGATTCTTGATGAAGCTCAACGAATCAAGAATAAAGCGAATGCAACGAGTGAGGTAGTGCATCGGATCAATCGAAAAAGAAGTTGGGCATTGACGGGAACCCCCATCGAAAACGGTGTGGAGGATCTTGTTGGAATTTGCGAATTTGCAGCCAAGGGAACTGTATCGAGTGGGATGACGGCCCGGGAGATGCGAGTGCGAGTGAAAGACTTGATTCTTCGCCGTACAAAAGATGTGGTCATGAAAGATATGCCTCCTCGATTGATGCGTGATGCGGAGTTGGAGCTTTCGCCAGAACAGCAAATTAGCTACGACGGCGCTGAGAAAGACGGTGTCCTAAGGCTCAATGACATGGGAGATGAATTAACGATTAAGCATGTCTTCGAATTGGTTCTGCGACTAAAACAGATTTGCAATTTTGATCCGGCTACTGGCATGAGCAGCAAAATTGAACGACTCAAGGCGGACATGGAAGAGGTGGCGGCTAGTGGTCAAAAGGCAATCGTATTTAGTCAGTGGGTGGATTCCCTTGAAGTGATCGGGAAGCAACTGACGGTTCACAGACCGCTGGAATACCATGGTCGGATTCCTTCTAAACAACGCGATCCAATTCTAAAAGAATTTAAGGAAAATCCAGAACGCAAGGTTCTTTTGATGAGTTACGGAGCGGGAGCGGTTGGTTTAAATCTTCAGTTTTGCCGTTATGTATTTTTGTTTGACCGTTGGTGGAATCCGGCTATCGAGGATCAGGCGATCAATCGAGCACACCGAATTGGAGCGGCGGGAAGCGTGACGATTACCAGAATGATCATGGCGGGCACAATTGAGCAGCGAATTCATCAGATTTTGGAAGAAAAGCGAGAGCTGTTTCGAGAGATATTGTCGGACGGTGATACACCTGCCAAGCGAGGGTTGTCCCGCAATGAAATTTTTGGGCTGTTTGATCTAACGACTCCCAAGGGTAAAATCACGCCGGTTAACGAGGTCGAAGACGAGTTGGGAAAAGCAGCTTGAGGTTGGCAATGATTGCTGACGTGTTTTAATTTCCTAAGAGGTTGAGTTGGCTGCGATGAGAGTCTGATAAAAGGGATAGCACGGCACTGCCATGTCAAATACATCAACAAATTCAAAACCAAAACCTAATTGGTATCCGCCTTGGGCGCCACGGTTTTGGAATGGGATGCGTTTGGGTGACTATTTGCGGTTGATGAAAGAAAACCGTTTCAAGATCCATCCGCTTAGGTACCCAATGTTTGCCCTCGGTGGTGGGTGCGCATTGATGAATTCGATTTTAGCCCAGGTTCAGGACGTCACCCACGGAAGTGTGATTGAGTCTGCTCAACTTAAAAAGCCGCCGGTTTTTATAATTGGGCACTGGCGTTCGGGTACAACGTTGATGCATGAGTTGATGTCAATGGATTCGCGACTGGCGTTTCCGACGAATTTTGACGCGTTTATTCCCAATCATTTTCTTGCTTCACGATTCTTTTTTTATCCGTTTCTGAAACTGTTGATGCCCCGCCAGCGGCCGATGGATAATATGTCGATGGGAGTTGGATCTCCTCAAGAAGATGACTTCGCGTTGTGTGCGTATGGCGCCCCGACTCCTTACCGTAGAATTGCTTTTCCCAATCAACCGAGTCGAGAGCACCTGAATCTCAAGCTGTCGGCTGCTGATCACGAGGTGCAGGAACAATTGCACGGAGCAATGGATTACTTCCTGAAGGCTCTTACGGTCAGGTATGACTCGCAACTGGTGCTTAAGTCACCTCCCCACACGGGGCGGTTGGAACAGCTGGCCGAATGGTATCCCGGGGCGAAGTTTGTCCACATGGCGCGGCATCCACACAAACTGGTGCCTTCCACAATGAGGCTTTGGAAACTGTTAGATTCGCTTCAGGGATTTCAGATTCCCAGATACGATGATACCTGGCTGAAAAACTATATTTTTGAATGCAAAGACTTGATGTATTCGGCCTACTTTAATCAGCGCGACTCGATTCCCAAAAATCAATTGGTTGAAGTTAATTTTGAGAATCTCACATCTCAGCCAATGGTTGAGATGGAACGGGTTTATGACCAACTTGAGATGGATGGGTTTGGGGAGTTGCAGCCATCACTCGTAGAGTATTTTGAGCGTAAAAAGAACCATAAAAAAAACCCGTTTACGCTTGAATCTTCGCTCGAACTTGAAATTGATAACAATTGGCATCGCTACATGGATGTCTTTGGTTATTCAAGCCCATCCGAGCGGAGTTCGGGCTGAGCGGCAGTTGCCAATGCAAATAGGGCAACCCATGAAAGAACTTTTATCTGGATCGGCTCAATTCTTGACGCCGCCGGTGAATCTGAGGATCGCCGTTTTGCATTCTCATTTCGTCCCGTAATTGCTGGTCGGTCATCTTGAGGCGATTTTCATGGCTGACAAATTTCATGAAGAAGTCAAAGGTTGATGCAAACAAAAGCGTGATTGCAACGTGCAGTGAAACGCTCAGCACAAGGCCAAGCATTTTGGAGGCCATGATGTCGATTGGTAAATTTGCTAATTGAAAAAAACTATCTTGTTGAATCCAAATGCTCGTTCCGCCTGCGATGCCTGCGAGGACTGTTTTGGGAATCCCGGTGACGATTGTAAAGAGTCCACCGACTGAAAAGATGTTTTTCCACGTGCCGGATGCCAACCGCGATGGGTCAATGGAGACTCGCCCTGGTAAAAGGAGTGGTCCAGATTGAATCCAATGGGAAATGACTCCCACAATCACTAAAAGGCCCAAGAGAGGTGCGAGGTGGGTAACAGCACTGAGGATTGTGAGTTGAATTTGTTCAGTGAAGTCCTGATTGGACATGCTGAGTTTGTCGGGAGCCAGTGTCCAAGTTTCAGTGGTCCAGTCGCGAATCCAGTGGCTTACATTCCCGAGCAGGTAATACGTGATTGCAATTGCCCCAAGCATCTGTACGGCGGCGGCCATTTCATGGCTCTTGACGACATCGCCATCCAGTCTAGCTTGTTGCCGTCGGCTCGGTGTTGCCTGGTGAATGCGGTCTTCCATTGACTCACTCATTCTTGGCTACCTCTTGGATCGAAGATTTCATGGAATCTGTGATCATTGAGACGAAGTGATCCAAGTCGTCTACGAATAACCAAACACTTCCCCCTAAAGTCAGAAACACCGCGAGAAACATTACGATAAGATTGGAGCTTAGTCCCATGCTTAGAAGATTCATTTGCGGGTAAGTTCGGCTGACGAATCCGATTGCGATAGTAGCAATTAGCATGGCAGCAACCGCGGGTGCAACTCCGCGGAGCGTCAGTATAAAGCTCTGTTGCAAGAGGGTGACTAAAACTTCGCTTACTCGGTCGGGGGCTAATTCTGTCCCAAGTGGAAGGTGAATGAAGGTATCGAGAAGTGCGGAGATGACTAATTCAGGTCCGCCGGCCAAGGCGAAGGCCGCCAGCGAGAGAATGGCAAACATCTGGCTGATGGTTGAAGAGTTTTCACCAGTTTGTGGATCAAGCGTATTAGAAATTTGAATGCCTGCCATTTGCCCGATGACCGTTCCAGCAAATTGAGCGGCTGAAAACATTATCATCACGCCCAATCCTAAAAGTGAGCCAATGACCACTTCGCTGAAGATTGCAGAGAAAAGGGCCTCGAGATTGGTTGGTTCGAAATTGGGGGGGATGATTAACGGGAATGCAGCCAGGCTTAAAAGCACCGCAATTCCAAGGCGAATTTTTAATGGAACTGAACGACTACCAAAGATCGGCGCGGTCATTACCAAGGCGGCAACCCGTGAGAACGCAAGAAAAAAGATCAATGCCGAATCCATCGTTACCCGCCTTTTTTAGTCCGGGGTATTTCGGAGACGCGATAATGAGGCAGTGAAAATGGATTTTTAGATGCGGCGGTGGGCGGTTGCGAATCGCTTTCAGTCGGTTGCTGCATCGATCGTTCAAGTTGTTGAAATTGACCGATCAGAGAGATGATTGAATTGTCTGGCTTGGGATCGGAAGCTTTTTTTGTCGCGATTGTTTCAGTGGTGACGTCGTTTGAATCTGTTTCTAATAACGGAGAACTGGCGAAAAGGGCGGGCGGTGGCGACTTGGACCATTGAGTCATGGGCTTTTCGAATGATAGCCGAGCGAAGTCGGTCATGCGTTCGGTAAGCCAAGGAAGGCAAAGCCCAATTACGGCAAGCAGGACGAGGATTTTTGGAACAAATGATACAGTTTGGTCCTGAACCTGTGTCATGGTTTGAAGGATCCCGATGACTAAGCCAACGAGCAAGCTTGTCACGAGAATTGGACCTCCAATTAACATGCACGTTTTCATGGCTTCGCGACTGAAGTCGATTGCATCTTCGGGGTTCATCTTGTGATCCAGTAAGATCGTCAATTTAAATGGTAAGACTCGAGGGAACAGCTCGGGCAACGATGTTGTTTCAGAGTGTGCCGGTCAGGTGATGGGAATGAAACTTTGAAGCAACATCCCAACGACAAGGTTCCAGCCATCAACCAATACGAATAGTATTAATTTTAATGGGAAGCTAACCATGGTCGGTGGCAACATTAACATCCCCGTGGAGACAGTCACGGACGAGACAACAAGGTCGAGGACTAAGAATGGAAGAAAGATTTGAAATCCAAGTAAGAATGCGACTTTGAGTTCACTCACCATAAAGGCGGGGAGCAGTACATTGATTGGAACATCTTGTGCGCTGGTTGGTGCTGCCTCGGAGTATTGCGGAACGTACTTATAAAACACCGCAATCGATTCTGCATTTCCAGCGGCTTCGATTTGCTTAGCCATGAATGTCTTTACGGGGGCAATGCCGCGAGTCCATGCTTCTTCCCAGCTAATGCCATTCTCTGTTTGGGTATAAGGATCGATTGCTTCTTGTTTTACTTCGGTCCAAACGGGCGTCATGATCAAAAGCGTCACAAACAATGACAGAGCGGTCAAAACTTGTGTCGGAGGCAGTTGCTGTGCTCCAAAGGCTTGCTTAAGCAAGGTTAACACCACAATGACTCTTACATAGCAGGTTGTCATTAAGACAATCGCAGGCGCTAGGCTCAACGTTGCCAGGATTAAGGCAACCTTAATTGATGACGTCAGACCTTCGGGAGATGTTAGCTGGTCAGTCGGTGAAGACAAAAACGACGTGAGCGATGGCTGGTCGGAAACTGGCTCGGAGTCAGGTGAAGAATTCTGTGGAGGTGTTGGGGAAGCGTATGTGTTTGCTAACCCGAGTTGATTTCTGACTGCACTGGGTAACTGATCTGAGGGAGCTGACGATTGAGCTTCTTGTTGGTTCAGTGAATCCTGATCGCTCGCTGCCACATTGGGATCGGAGGAATCTAGATTCGAGTTGGGCGTTGACTCTGTGATCGTTAATTGAGCTGAGACCGATTGGTGGCTGAGGATTATCCCGACTCCCAATAGAGCCAAGGCGAAGTGCCGAAGCAACACAGTCGCTGAAATCGTTTTGGATTGAAGAGTGTGCAAGATAAAAACTAAAAAATAGGTTGTTGGATTGGCAGCGTGCAGATTAGGCCTTGTGTTGACTAGGCCTCGAAAACTGAGTTGTTTGAATGGGCCGATAAATCGAGGGTTCGGAGGATATTGGCAAGATTGTTTTGTTGTTGCTGAGCCTGTGATTGGGTTGGTGGCGTTTGAGGCGTGGGTGGGGCGGGAGCGGGCGTGGGGGCCGATCTCATTTTTGGTTGGAACGGATGTCTGCGACCGCTGCACAACGAAACCAAGTGCTCAACCTCATTCGGGTCTGTGATTTCCCCAATTGCTTGAGAGCCTTCTGCGCTGTTGATAATTAATAAGAGTTTGCTACCTAGGCGAATCAACTGTAGGTTTCGCTTTGGTCCGAAGGGGATTTGCCCAATTAGCTCAAGGACTTCTCGCGGAAGGTTCTGATTGCCGGATGGACTTAGTTTTCGCATGATCCAGACGAACCCGAAGTAAAGACCTAGAACCAGAGCAAGGCTGCCGATCATTCTCCCGATGTCAGAAGAGGCTGTGAGATTTTTTAGTTTTTCGATCCAGGGTGCTGCGCCTGCGAATGCGGCACCGAAGCTCGACAATCTCGTTGTCGGCGAATCTTCAACGGTCTTGATGGATTGTTCTGAGGGATTGGAGGCGGGAGTTTCAGGGATAAGGGGAGGCGTGTAGCTTCTTGTTGCTCCATCCCACTCGGGATCGAAATCTGGAAATCCGATGTCTGCTTTTAAAGGGGGAACCTCAACAGGAATCTTGGCCACTCCATCTTGAAAATTGGTTTGGGCAAAAACTTGGGTGTTGGGCAGCAGGCATGTAGATAACGAGAGCAGTAGGCAGGCAAACAGACTACATTGTTTAGCGAATCTGCCGAGGGACAAAATTGTCTTATTGAAATTGAAAATTTGTCTCATCTCAGGCGCCTTGTCTGACGATAACGATTATGGGGCGTTGTGAAATAATCTTTTTACTTTGCACGCAAAAAACAAACGTGATCAATTGGGATTGGTTTGATTTCCAAGAGAACCACGGGCAGGACTTTTCGCGGAATCTGTCGCAGCTCGCAAGGTCAATTGACGCTAGCATTGACCAAGCTTGGGAAAGCTCGCTTCGCTTCGCAAGTGATTGAATGAGTTAGAAAGTGTTTTCTTAGACCGACTTATTAGGCCGCGTCACGAATCCACGATTCAATAACTCTCGCGGCCGCATCTGGGTCTTTTTCGATCAGTTGAGTCAATCGTGTTTCAGAGTCAGATGAAGACTCAGCATCGCCTGCAGGGAGCACCCCGGGATGTCGGTTGCTTGCTGAGAACTGGAGGTTAGAGTTGCTTGGAAGCGGATCAGATCCCCGCGAAATAGAGACCAAAAGGATTAGACCCACGAGTAAAACAATGCCCGAAGGCCAGTTTTCAGCGGCAATTTTTCTAAGCCGCATTTCGAAGGGTTCTGCGGTCGTCGTGGTCGCTGGGATTAAATTAAATGCGATCGTGTCATCGCATTTGAGGTCTGGCGTTGACAAAAGAGTTAATTCAACTTTTTTGGATATTTCGGATTTGAGTTTCTGAAACTGAGCGTTGAATGCGTCTTGATCCAAATCGCGAGATTTTGGATCACTCTGCGCTGAAGAGGATTGCGACGTTGGGGTGCGTTCGCTCACTAGTTTTTCTGGAATATCGACGCAGATTGAAACGACCTTGGTCATCATCGGCTGTGACGAAACCTCTTGCACCTTGGCGACTGGTCCCGGGTAGCCTGCAGTTTCGAGTTTGACCACGTCGTTAGCTCCGGCCTGAAGGATCGAGGGCGTGCGCGATTTCAATCCTTGCGGCTTGGCTGCTAATGCTTGTTGTTTCTGGTCAGGAATGGAAGGGGCCTGTTCCACGGCAATGGCTACGGTTGCTTTGATCTCAGGATACATTGCAAGCGCTTCCTCGATTCGAGCCTCACAATCACGTCGCGTTTCGGAAATGTCGGTGGCGATGTTGATGAGATTGTTGTTAGTTGGCGAGTGAGGTTCGTCGTGGATCAGTCCTGTTTTGAGGTCGATCATGACAATGTCATTTGACGCGACGCCCGCTGCGACTTGGATGATTGCCTTGATTGTTTTTACGCGTTCCTCTGTGAGAGGAAGGTTGTCTTTAGTGGCAAGTGAAATGGCAGCTCGGTTTTGTTGTTTTTGAAATGTCGTAAATCCAGAGGGTTGGTCCATTTCAAAGCTTGCTTCAAGGATATAGGGCAATCTTAGAATGTTCTTTTCGATTTTCTTCTTCTTGGCTTCCAGCGTCATTGCATCTCGTGCAGACTTAGGAAGAAAGATGCTAGGTGGAGTGTCGCCACTGTCCTCAGGCTTTCGGTAGTCAACCGGTTCCTCGTTTTGTCTTGCAATCGCTTTTATGTATTCAAGCCGTTTGCTGGTTGGGACGAGTAATTTGCCTTCGGCGTTCGTTTTAAATTCTTCGAGGCCTTCTTGGATTAAGGCTACTTCGAGTCGATATAGTTCACCTTCGCTTAATTTTGCGTTGGGGTAAAGTTCGCACAGGCGCGACTCGCTGGTGTGCTGTTGGACCTGAACCGCGGCGAGCACAGCAAGCATGATAACGCCAACAAAAAGTGCGCGGATGCGGCGCTGTTGGGAAAATCTGATTACGGTTTCGAATGTGATTGGCTTGCTGTCCATCAAATTGTCAGTGTGTTGGAGGAGACTTAAGTGCGACAGTGACGTGTTGGTTTAGGATTTTGAAAATTGCATTTCTGGGTTTTGATTTTTGTGTCGACGCGGGACGGTGAGGACGTGTGCGGTTCCACCTTGCGGGCAATTCCACGCCTCGATTTGAGCACCTTGCGAAATGGCGGCGCGGTGAGCGTCTCTCAGTTGTTGTGATTCGGGGAATGGAATGATGAGGGGAAGCGTTTCATCGGCATTGTGCGTGGTTGAATCGACATTGCCAAACGCCATGCCAAACGAATCGGCGACTTCAAGTTCCCATTGGTACTTACCGTCGATTAGCGTTACCGAAATTTCGCCACCCCGAGTCATCGGTTCGAGTGCATTTTCGATTAGACAGGTTACGATGGATTGAATTTTGGAAGTGGCTACGAATGCTTCCACCGTGTCGAAGTCCGTTTCGAGTAGAATATTTTTATCTGCCATTTGAAGGCGATAACGTTCGAGGATATCGTGGACCAACTGCCCGATATTTTGGGCCTGGCTGTTATCAATCTCTGGTAATACTCGTCTGCGGTTCAATTGCATGGACGTTCGATCGGTTGATGATTAAGTGTGCGAAACTGCGTTGATAGGAACGCAATTCATCGGCAACATCAGGTCCGACTTTTAGCTGAAACGCTGCGAGAGAGTCAAGGCATGTTTTACTAGACGCCACCAGTTTCAATAGAGCAAACTGTTGGTGAAGGCCGCAGTTTTTAACGTATGATTTGCGCGAAAGGTCGGGACGAAGTGAGCTCCACGTGTCGGCGGAGCATCGGTGCAATAGAAAAACAGAACGGTTGATTTAAGTCACGGTCGAGTCGATCGTTTCCATGATCCAGCGATTCATATCCGATAACGTTTTTTCGTTGGTACAGGTTTCCGTGGGGTACTGTCGCAGCGTGACGGAAAAACCAGCAATATGAAGCAGACGAAGTTGTTGGCACAATTGACTTTGCTCGAAAGCTTTGTTGTTTCGCCCGTGTGCCCAAAAAACTGGCAATTGTCGACTTTCCGCCCAACAGCCAAGCGGTTTTTCGCGTTCGGGTAGTGGCCCGTTCATGGAAATTACTCCAGCGAAAAGTTCCGGCCGCTCAAAGGCAATGCGAAACGCCATTGTTCCGCCGGTGCCTGCTCCGCCAATGAAAATCCGATTAGATGCGATATTGTATCGCATGGAAGCGGCATCGATGGCGGCAAGGATCGAATCGTGGGCTAAATCAATTGTGTCGACTTCTTGTTCCCAGAAATATCCAGCTTCAAAATTACCGATCGGAGATTGCGGTGCAATACCAACAAAATTCCGAACGCTGGCATGCGGCATGATCCGTTGAATTTCCGCAGACTGCGACCCGTCAGAGTGGAGCCAGACGATGAGTGGGTAAGCGTAATTTTTTTCGTAGTGAAGAGGCACAAACAAAGAATACTGATCGGAACGGTTCGTTATTTTATCGAACTGATCGAGCGAGTTTGGGATTGAATCTTTGGTCGAGATGTCGTCCGCACTGACGGAGGCCAGCGGGCTGATTTTGATTCTATTCATGCGTCTGTCGTATTTCCTTGACTGACGAGTGTTCGTGCTTTCCAAGGTGTCAGTTTGTAAATAACTTAGAAATGAAAGTCAACTGCATACGCCGCAAAGAAGGGTTGAGAGTTCTTTCGACTAAGGAAATGTGCACACCCCATTGAAAGATTGATTGCTAATTTTTTGAGCTAGCAAATCAAGTGATCTGTTGAATGAAAAAAGCCAGCCATGATCTTGAGTGATCAGGGCTGGCTCTAATTGAATTTTATGAACGGGATTCAAAGAGTTGGTAAGGATCTTGCTTTACAGCAGATCTTTAACTTCGTCACGTTCTTCTTTGAGTTCTGCCAGGGTGGCGTCCATTTTTTCACGGCTAAACTCGTCAATCTCTAGACCTTGTACGATTTTGTATTCGCCATTGCTGCAGGTACAAGGGAAAGAATAAATTAGTCCCTCATCGATTCCGTAGCTTCCGTCGCTTGGAATGGCCATGCTTACCCAGTCCCCCTCGTCGGTGCCGGCTTCCCAAGTTCGAATATGATCGATCGCTGCGTTAGCGGCGGACGCTGCACTGGATGCGCCGCGGGCTTCGATGATCGCAGCTCCTCGTTTTTGTACGGTGGGGATAAACGTATCTCGATACCATTCTTGTTCGATTTGTTGGGCAGCTGATTCGCCGGAAATGGTGGCTTGGCTAATATCTGGATACTGGGTGGAAGAGTGGTTCCCCCAGATAGTCAGTTTCTTGACATCGGTGGAGTGCTTTCCAGTTTTTGAGGCTAGTTGGCTTAGAGCGCGATTGTGGTCGAGGCGGGTCATCGCCGTGATGTTACCATGCTTGATCGAAGGAGCGTTTGCCATCGTGATCAAGGCATTGGTGTTAGCCGGGTTCCCTACGACTAGGACTTTAATGTTCTTTTTGGCGTGGTCGTTAATCGCTTTCCCCTGGACCGAGAAAATCTTTGAGTTTGCTGTCAGAAGATCTTTTCTTTCCATTCCCTTTCGTCGAGGCATCGCACCGACAAGAAGAGCGTAGTCGGAGTCGGCAAAGCCGACGTTGGGATCATCAGTAGCGACGATTCCGTGGAGGAGTGGGAACGCGCAGTCATCAAGTTCCATGACGACACCGTTGAGCGCGCTCATCGCAGGTGTAATTTCAAGTAACTGCAGAATGACGGGTTGGTCAGGGCCTAGCATTTCACCGGCAGCAATGCGGAACAGCAAGCCGTAACTAATTTGGCCTGCAGCGCCTGTGACCGTAACTCGAACCGGACTTTTCATTAAATTTTCCTTGAATTAAGTAGCGAATGTTTTGAGTTAGATCGGGGCTAGTCGCGTTGATTTGATAACGGGCAAATCACTCGGGAGGCGAAAGTTTTCAATTTTTAGAAATCGCTAGTCTCGAAATCCCCAAAAACTTGGGTGGTCCAATGTGTGGGTGTCGGCACGTTTTTACGGCCAACGATAAGCACTGAATTTTGATTGTTGGCAACGTCTCTTTCAAGGGGAGAGCCGCGGTTTGCCCCTCTGGATCGTTGAATTTCGTGGATTAAATTCAGTGGAAGCAGCAATCAGCCATCGATACCAGAGATGTCAATCTTTTCAGGCAGGTTTTCGAGGATGTTCTCTAGTGGTGGTTTTTGATTCCGATCAACAAAGCGAAAATAGCTAATTAAAAAAATGACCAAGGCCATCGTGCCAAGAACGAAAAAAAGCAAGCCTCGGTCGAGTACATCGATTCCTGTTTCGACCAAAACAGGCTGCTTTGCGATGACTAAAGGGCTTAGCTGGCCCGCGGATTCGACTAAATCAGTCCGAGCGGATTGGTATTTCCAAAACCGAAAGAAGTAACCATCGATGATGCATTGCTTCCTTTCAACTTCTTGAGCCGTCATCCCATCGGGAAGCTCAGTACAACAGACAGTAATAGGAAATCGCTGGTAGTCGAGTTCGCTACCGTCTTTTCCTCGTATGATGATTTTTGCTCCACCTAAATCTGGAAAGATCATAAGTTGGTAGTATTGTGATATTTCCAAACGCTCCTGAATATCCTGATGGGGAATACTAACGGATGAGCAGGACCGGATGACTCCTTGGAGGTGGACAGCGTCGCCAAAGTATTCAGGTGAGCCAGAAAAAATGTCGCTGAAACTTAGGGCCTCCGCTGATTCTTTAAACAGGGTTTCCGGAGTGCCAGCGAAGCGATTCATTGCGGCAAGCATTTGAAAAAATGCTTCAGCGTCTTGACCCATCAGTGGTCGGGCATTGTTTTCCCGCACTGAATCGATCAGCCCCAAGTCGAAGCCGAGTTTGGAGAGTTCGACTTGATTGGCTGAAATCCTGTCTGTTTTTTCCTGTGGATACCATTGTATCCGGTCCGTGATAAACACTAGCCGGGAACCCTCGGTTGTAAGAGCTCTGGAGTAGAGAAATCCAGAGATGCGGATCGGTTGATTGATTTCTGTGTTTACAGGGAGTGCCTTGGGAACGGTTCGTGAAAAGACAATTAGTTTTTGCGGAGGCGTTGTGCTGTCCTCCGTTGAGTGTGGGACTGATTCACAATGGCAAACATAGACGCCTTTGATTTCGTCATCAGACGTGTCTTGTTTAAAAGCGTGTTTTTCAATTTTTGTTAATAGTGCCGGGCGATTAAATGTCCAAAAACGAAAATCCTCTGTTTGGGAAGTTATGTCACGCCAAGTTGTCTCATGAGAGAATTGGCTGTATCGAGCGCGACTCTTCGGAGATGTGTTTCTCACGCGATATAAGAGTTGCTTGAGGATGGGCGATTCAAAGTTAACGGGTTGGTCGTCGTCGACTTGGTAGGACTCGCTTAGCGAATAGCCAGAAAGTTCGAGTGGGGTCTCATTGTGATCCTGTTTTGCACCGGCGATCAGCGGCATGGCAAACAAAAAGTAAACGGTGGTCCATGAAAACGACCAACCGGCTTGGTTCGTGAATTTCAGGAAATTGGCTTCAGTCATCGGGATTCGTTTCGTAAAGTGCCATGATTTTTTCCCGATCGGTTTGAACTTCGGGGCTTTTCACTAAGGCGTCCAGCGAGTCGTCAATGCGTTTCTTAGTCGATGCCCCTGGCGACTGTCGCTTGGTTCGCGAGGTTTGAAATGCAAACCAGGCGATAAATGTTGCGCCGATTGGAATCACAACAAAGGCAGTTATCAAAGTTGTTGGCGACGGTTGCCACTTATCAAGCAGCGGCATTGGTGCCGAGGCGATGATGTTCAGTTTGGGGGCAATCACAACCGGGCATTCTTGAACCGAAGAATCGGCAGCGATGTAGTTTCGGATTTTGAAAAAGTAGCCATCGACTTGCACCAGTTGGTTTACGTCCATGAATTCATTGCCAAGTTTAGGAAAGCTCGCCGGTATTTTTTGGCAGTAAACACAATACGGGCCAAGTTTGGATTCTCGGGGGCGGACCCACAGAATGTAGTAATGTTCGATCCCCAGAGCAGTGTCTGCGGGTAGTTTCTTTTTTCGCGCTGACCGAACCCAGCCTTCGATGGCAATCGGTTTTCCGCGGTATATATCCGGTTGTCCCATGAGTTCGATTCGGTTGACGGAAGTCGCGTCCTCTAAGTCAGCATCGGTAGCTGTGGGCGAAATGACCTTCTCCCAGGTGCGAATCCAACTGCCCGAATCGCCCGTCCAACCAAGCGAGGTGTGGTCTTGTACTTGTAGGAGTAAAAGGTCGTCAATCACCGCTTGTAATCGAATGATCGCATTTTGCTGGCTCAGTGTCGTGTCTCTACCGGAGGACGACTCTGACAATGCGGGGAAGATCTTGTCGGCCCAGATAGTCTGCGACTCATTAAGCTGATTGAGGAGAACTATTTTTTCGGGTGTTCCATCGGTTGCAACAGCGAGTTCATCAAATAAGGACTGCTCAAAGGAATCGTGTTTTTGTTTGATTAATTCAACAATGCGTTTGGTTTTGGCCTGTTGGTCTTTGGGAGTCGTGATCCCATTTCGAATTCGAGAAATTAGTTGAAGAAAGCAAGTTTGTGAATCTGGAGAAAATTTGCGGAACATTTCTTCCCAGAATTGAACGGCAGCGGTCGGGTAATCGCCCTGGTAGGTTCCGACGACGACAGAATTGGGTTGGCCCGCCGTGGGACCGACTGAAAATGATGAGTTCGATTTTTTCAGATTAGAGCTGTTGGGAGGGGCAGTTCGATTTGGGGGCGGACTCCCAGCTCCAGCGTTATTTTCGAATTCGACTTTGGCTGAGGGTGCGTCCGCATTGTTGTCTAGTTCGATTGTTTTGACGGAGGTAGGCGGTTGATCAAACCCCATCCATTCCCAACGTTCAGGCTTTCCCGCTTCGTTCATTGCAACGATGATCAAGATCAGCATGGAGAAAAGCATCAAAAGCCTAATCCGAATCGCTTTTGAGGTTTTGTCAATTGGCGGCACAATCGAATCAGGGCGAGTCACTTGTTTGTCCTCTCCAGAGGATTGGTCGAATCTCATCGATTTGCCTTGTTAGTTGAGAGTTTTACAATGTTTGATGATTCGGGCAGGAAAGCAGCAGCTGTGTGATGCCAGCGATTTAAATTATTGCAAAAATTCATGGTCCGAGAAGGTGGACATCGAGCAGATGTTGTTTTTGGTAAACGGATTGGTGCTTCGAATCGACAACGATTAAGAACGATAAACCCGTAGCGACCCCATTCTTTAGATCAGCATTGTCCAAAATATTCAAATCTGACGACTGAATTGTTTGATTTTGCGTGTGAATTGTCGACGATTAGGGTTGGAAGCAAGCGTAGCGGTGCTTGAGAACGACTCCGTTTGTGATGAGGTACATTCATTGTTGTTTGCAGAATGGCAACTTCGTATGATTGCTTCGTGACGATAAGTAGTAGAGACTAGAGTTCCCGTTTGGTGGAATTGGGGATTCATCGGGTGTTTCGATTTGTAACTGGTTAAATTATAGCCAACTTATTTAAGGATTTCGGGCTGTGAAGAGAATTGCGTTACCTGTGAAGAGCATTGCGTTAATTGTCGTAATTGTGACGGGATTCTTTAGTTCGGCGGGGCGTGCGGATGAGCCTGCCCAAGCGTTTCTAAATGCCCTTCGTGATAATAATTATTACGATGTTGCGATCGACTACCTTGAGGGGTTGAAGAATAGCAATGCGATCTCCAAAGAATTTAAAGATGCGTTGCCGTTTGAGATGGCTCAAACATTGATTGGAAGCACTGCTCGGATGCGAGATCTTGCTTCGGTCGAGTCGCGGCTAGATCAAGCACAGCAATTGTTGACCAATTATGCCGCTAACAACCAATCACTCGAAGTCTCGGCAAAGACGCTGCATTACCAAGGTAATCTTCTCTATCGTCGCTCCAATATCTATTTGAAACAATCGGAATCGGATCGCTTAACATCTGCTGAACGCGAAGTGTTGTTTGGCAAAGCAAGAGAGAATTTAAAAGGAGCACTGGCGAGTTACCAAAAAGCGAGAAAGCAAGTTCGCCGTTTGATTGATCCTCAGAGTGAAGATGCAATTCAAATTGACCCGGAGGATCCGACAACGCTTCGCCGTCGAGATCAGTTTCAGGCGACTTACACTCAGGTGCGTGTGAGTATTCCCAAGGTAACCGAGCAACTTGCCGACACCTATCTGGAAAGTGACGATGAACAGAAGAAGCTTTTGGCAGAAGCACGAGATGAATATGAAAAGGTGTGGGAGGCCTATCCCAAATTTATCGCCGGCCTCAAATCTTGCGTTTATGCGGCACGTTGCAGTCACAAGCTTGGGGAAAACAAAAAAGCCTTAGAGTTGCTGAGTGAGGTGTTTATTCTGGGCGACAACAGTGTTCTTAAACCGATCAAATTAGAATCGTTTTTGTTGGCATCGGATTGTTGGGCGGCTTCCAAGAAATATCCTTATAAGCAGGTCATTGAAATTCTCGAGCCTGCAGTTAATTCGTTGAATAAAGTCGAAGTGCGGCAGCAGGATTGGTTGAGAGTCCAGTTGGAGTATTCGATTGCGAAGCACAAAAAGGCCGAAGAAGTTAAGGCTGCTGGTGGTCCACGGGCAACGAGTGATTCAAACCGAATCGACCGGGCGGCGGCTAAAGTACTTCGCAATGTAGCCCGTGTCGCAAGCCCCTATCGTGACCGTGCGAAAGAGTTGCTTGCGGAATGGAATGTCAATTTTTCCGAAGTTGCTGAAGGAGAGGCAGGCCCTCCCGGCTCATTTGATGACGCTCGGCAAAAGGGAAAAGACTTTGTGACAGACCTTGAGTCCTTCGTGGGCGAAGCGAGCTCAGCTCGCAAGAAAGCAGCGGCCGCTGAGGGAATCGCAAAGGTCGAGCTGGAGGCGAAATATAAGGAGGCTGCTCAGGCTGCGTTGCAGCAAAGCGCTGAGGCGCTTGGGATGTTTGACTTGGCGTTGCAGTTATCTGACAAATCCACGTTGCGAGCTGACATCAATAATGTGCGTTATCTCCAGTGCTATTGTTACTTTGCGACTGAGCGGTACATCGAATCCGCGTTGATTGGCGAGTTCCTACTCAAGAAGTATCCGAATGTCGATGGTACGCGATCGGCGATGACATTGTTGATTCAAAGCTATTCGATCTTGCTGGATCGAGCTGCTGAAAGCGACAAGGAGTTTGAGCGATCAAGGCTAAACGCCGCGTGTGATGCTGTTTTGCGACGTTGGCCAGGGACAACCGAAGCCGGGGTCGCTGCCAGTACCATGACGCGGTTAGCGCTGAACGATAAGAATTTCGACATCGCGCGGAAATATTTCAGTCAAATTCCTAAGGATGCTGTGTATCAACCGATCATGAGCATCAAGTTAGGGCAACGGCTTTGGTTTGACTATAAAGCCAAGGCAAGAGTGGCAGGGGCAGATCCACAGCAGCTTAAATTGCTCATGGACGAAGCCACGCTATTGATGGCGGACGGGGTTAATCAAACCTTGTTTGATGAGCTTAATTATGAAGTTGCCTTGGGAGCTTTGTTGCTGGTCGATGCGAGATTGAAGTCAGGAGAGGTTGATAAAGCGATTGATCGTCTTGAGTCTAAAGAGATTGCACCGTTGGATCTTTTAAAGCAGCAGCACCCTGCGATAACTGGAACGGAGACTGGTGAGATTTATCGTCGTGAGGTTTATAAAACAGCGATTAAGGCATATCTTGCGGCGATGAAAGGGGCGGACGATCAGCAGCAATGGATCGACAAATCCCGCGGTATAATTGACGCAATGAAAGCTGACATCAAGGGGAGTAATGATCCGAAAGATGCGGCACGAGTTGCGGCAATTTACCAGCTAATTGCGATCCAGCTCAAGGAACAGTTTCAGCTGCTGAAAGAACCTGAAAAGAAGCTGAAATTCGCTAATTCATTGTCAGGTTTCTTAAGCGGTATTCAATCCGAATCGAATGATTCTAAAACTATCTTGTGGGCCGGTTCTACCCTGCTTTCGGTTGCAGATTCGTTGGCAAAATCAGGATTAGATGATTCGTCGAAAGCGATGGCCAAAGAGGCGCAGGTCGCGCTGACTCGGGCTCAGGAAATGGGTTTTGCCGGTGATCCTAAGGAAGCGGTCATGGTCGCTGAGTTGAAGCGTCAGCGAGCACTTGCCTCTCGGCGAAGTGGTAACTTTGAATCCGCAATGAATGAGTTTTTAGAAATACTAAAAGCGTCTCCGAACTCGTTGAATGTCCAGATTGATTCGGCTGAGACGTTGCAAATGTGGGCTAAGGTTGGGAAGAATCAAAAGCGATACATTGAGGCAGTAAAAGGGCGAGATCCTTACAAGAACCCCAAGACAAAGCGAACTCAAAAGCGTATTTGGGGATGGGAGAAGATTGCTCTGGCGACGCGTAGTAATGAGAAGTTCCGCAGCACTTTTTACAACGCCCTTTATCATGTTGTCGAATGTCGACTTGAGTACGGGATCCTTGCCGGAAATCAATCCGCTATTAAGGCTGCGGGCAGCGAGATTGCCAAGGAAAAAAAACGAGATGCTACCTTTAGCGGTAACGAGATGTGGAAGCAAAAGTTTTCTGAACTGGAAGCAAGAGTACAGCAAAACATCAACTAATGTTTTTGAAGAGTTTCCTACGGTTTCCGTGGGTGAAAAGAACGATAAGAAATTCGAGGTCAGAGTTTTTCAATGAAGCAAATTAAAAAGACGATCGTTGGTCGAATTAAATTGATCCTTGTGGTCTTCCTGTTTGTGGGGGCCGTAAACATTGCTGATAGTCAACGACTATCAGCTCAAGATGGCGTTTATCAATTTAAGGCGTCTGGTGGCAATTCAAAAACTAGTGGGAAGATTGAAGGGATATCGCCCGATGGTGTGACCATTGCCGGTAAACTCGTGCCAGCGAGCAAAATCGATCGGGTTTCGTTTTCAAGGGAACCTAGCGATATTAATCGAGCCAGAGATCAAATGGAAACCGGACGATTTTCCGATGCAATTGAGTCGCTGGGGAAAATTGATGCGACGAAGGTGACGCCGCAAATGAAGGCTGAGGTCGACTTTATCCGAGCTTTTTCAATGGCACAAAACTCACTTCGCGGTGGCGACACTACGCCTCAAGAAGCGGGGGGAGTGGTGGCTACGTTTATCAGCGAGCATCCGACGAGTTGGCATCTTTACCCGGCAATCGAGCAACTGGGGAAATTGTATTTTGCAATTGATCGAACTGATTTAGCGATGGGACAGTTTGCCAAACTAAGTCAATCCTCGTGGCCAAAGTATCAGCTGAATGGCACGCTTCAGTTGGGAATGTTAACAATGGACAACGCCGCCGATGCAAACGCGGCGTTCGATACGATTCTCAATAACAATTCTAATGATGACGTGACGCAACTTTACAAATTGCTTGCCAAGTGCGAGAAGGCGCGCGTTGCAGGAATGGGGGGGGATCTCGCCGGCAGTCTTTCTGAGCTTAACAAAATGATTGCGACGGAGAATTCAGATAACAAACTCTTGTTTGCCCATCTTTACAATGCTTTAGGTGCTGTCCATGAAAAGAATTCGAATTGGAAAGAGGCGAGGACAGCCTATCTTCACACGGATCTATTGTTTGCCACCGAGGCCGAGCTACATGCAGAGGCTTTGTTTCATTTGTCTAAGATTTGGGCTCAATTGGATGAAACCGATCGGGCGGCAACGGCGCGAGACACACTTAAGTCTCGATATCGAAACTCTTATTGGGCGGGAAAATTATAAAGCCCTAATTGGCGAGGGCTTGGCTCATTTTGTGTGATATACTTAGCACAACTGAGTTACCACATCAGACCTTTCATTGACATGATTTTTGGAGATAGGACGCTATGCAGTTTATTAAGGGGTCGAAAGCCAGTCGTGGTGTCCTAGCTTGGGCGCCACAGGTACTACTGTTTACGATCGTATTTTCGGTATTCGCGTTTCAACCGCTATTGTCCGTTTCGTCGTCACAGGTGTTTGCTCAGGACGTAGCTCAACCAGCCGCTGACGCTCCTGAAGCAGCTGCAGCCAAACCGGCACCAACAGAGGAATCGCTCCTGGGTTGGTTAACGGATTCGTTAGGTTGGACCTATATTCTTGTCTTCCTTTCATTATCGTTCATTTTGGTCGCCTTGTTCATTATGAACTTACTGTCGGCAAGACGAGAGTATGTTTGTCCTCAACATTTAATTGACGGGTTTGAAGCACATCTCGAAGAGAAGCAATATCAAGAAGCCTATGAGTTAGCCAAAACGGACGAATCGTTTCTTGGGAACGTTCTCTCGGCTGGACTGGCGAAGCTTTCAAGTAGTTACTCGGCTTCGGTTGCAGCAATGCAAGAAGTTGGGGCCGATGAAAACATGAAACTGGATCACCGTTTGAGTTATCTAGCCTTGATCGGAACGATTAGCCCCATGATTGGTCTTTTCGGAACGGTTCATGGAATGATTAACTCGTTTTATGTGATTGCCAATGGTGGCGGCACACCCGATCCGAACAAGTTGGCCGAAGGTATCTCAACTGCTTTGTTGACGACCTTGATTGGATTGGCGATCGCGATTCCGGCGATTGCTGCCTACAATATTCTGCGAAACAGAGTTCAGCGACTTGTGCTCGAAGTTGGGATCACAAGTGAAAATTTGATGGGTCGATTCGAAAAAGTTGGAAAGAAAAAAGACTAGTCTGATTCCTTTTCTGTTTTTTTGGTGGTGCCATGAGATTATTTAAGAAAAAAAGTACTGAGATTCTTGAAGGCGATTTAACGCCCATGATCGATATGACTTTTCAGTTGATCGCATTTTTCATGCTTCTGATTAACTTTTCGGAAGTGGATCGAGCTGAAGAGATCCTGTTGCCGAGCAGTGTCCTTGCTGTTCCGCCAGTCGTTCGCCCGGACTACCAAATTATTTTGAATTTGGAGCCAAATGGCGTAGTGGTTTTCGAGGGGCAAAAGAATGGGATTGATTTGCTGAATCCGTTGTTGTCACGCCAGGTTGATGCGGCTGCACGAGAAGGCATTCGCGACCCTGCTGACATTGCCGTGATCATTCGGTCGCATGAAGATACTCCGACAGGAGTCGTCCAAGAGTTGATGGCAAAGTGTCAGGAATCTGAGCTGCAGAGCTTTAGTCTCCGCGTCAAAAATCAAAAGTAAACCAATAGAGTACGTCCATGCAGATGTCAATTTCGGAACCGGAAGAAATCAAAATCAACATGACCGCGATGATTGATATCGTGTTCCAGTTGCTTGTTTTCTTTATCATGACATTCAAAGTCGTGGCGATGGAAGGCGACTTTAACATCAAGATGCCACTCGCCTCTGAATCCGCTGATTCGCTCGACGAAGAGTTGCCCGATCTAATTACGGTGCGACTTGAAGCCGGGGAAAACGGAAACATTTCGAGCATCATTGTGGATGACAGCGAAACCCTCCGCGAAGCAACGATGTTTCCGGATCTGACGAACATTGTTGAAGAACGGTTGGCGGCTGAAGGGAATCCCGAACAGGACTCGGAAACAGAAGTTGAGTTCGATATCGATTACAATTTGAAGTATTTGTATACGGTTAAGGCGATCGGAGCGGTTTCTGGTAGAGCATTGCCAGACGGTAAGATGAAAACGTTGATCAAGAAAGTCAAATTCAAAGACGTCGGGAATTGATTTTGAGCCTGAGTAGGCCGATTCCCTCTGCTGTCTCGGCTGGTTTCGCGATTATGTCGTTTGGGTAGCCTATACCACCGCAAAATCGCTCTTTTTTATTCCACTCCGATGTTTGTCAGAAGCAAAGCCGAAAATACCACTAGGTGTTTTCGGCTTTGTTTTTGTTTGTGAAATGAAAAAACTAAAAAAGGGTAAACTTCGACGATTGATTAAGGCGACAGACCCGGATGTCAATGCCACGGTCCGTCACGCGGAAGCGTTTACGGTTTACCTGCGAACCGAATGCCATTTGGCGGAAAATACAGTAGCGGCGTATTCAAGGGATATGCGGCGATTCATTGGATGGCTTGAAGACCGCAAGGTAGCTGATTTGACGATCACGGAGCTTTCTGATTTTGTGGGTTTCTTGAATAGCCAGCAATTGGCACCGGCTTCGATTGCGAGACACATCGTAACGGTCAAGATGTTCTTTCGTTACCTTCAACTCGAAGGCTTGTTGGTTGATAACAAAGTCGAGTTATTGGGCAGTCAGAAATTATGGCACCGGGTTCCGTCTGTTTTAGCACCGAGGGAAGTTGAGCGATTTTTGAATGGGCCACGACGAATCGAAATTTATTATTTCCGTGATCGTGCGTTGTTGGAAATGTTGTATGCCACAGGTTGCCGAGCTTCGGAAGTTTCCAATTTGCGACTCCGTGATTTACATCTTGAGGAGCGGTACTGTAAGTGTGAGGGAAAGGGCAACAAGCAGCGGATGGTGCCCCTCGGAGATGCTGCAATCGAGGCGGTAACCGATTATCTTGAGAGACAACGGCCACGTTTGGAAGCTGTTCGGTCTAATGAAGTGGATTGGTTGTTTCTTTCGCGAGGGGGCCGTCGCTTAAGGCGGGAGGCCATCTGGGAATTGGTCAAGAAATACGCGTTAATCGCAGACGTTTCGGTTTCCATTAGCCCCCACACGTTGAGGCATAGTTTCGCGACACACCTCCTCGCGGGGGGCGCAGATTTGCGACAGGTTCAAGAAATGCTGGGGCATGCGAGTATTGCGACAACGCAGATTTACACGCACGTCGATCAGTCGCGACTGAAAAAAGTGCATCAGCAGTACCATCCACGCGCCTGAGTGTCTTGAGTACCGGGGGCTAAAGAAGGTGTCTGAGAGTCGTTGAGTTGGTGAGGTGATTCAGCATTCGGGTTAATTGCTGCTTCGAGTGGCTACGACAATTCGGTCATGGCCGCTGTAATCTTTTATCACTCGCACGTCGGAATAGGCTGGGTTATTTCGCACGAAATCAACACAGCGGTCCATGATGATCGGGCTGGTCTCAAACATCAATGCGCCATCGGGGAGCAAGAACTGTGCGGCGTCGGTGACTAGCCTTTGGATGATCTCGGTTCCATGGTCTCCAGAAAATAGTGCAATGTCCGGTTCATGGTTTTTGACTTGATCGTCCACTGTGGATAATTCGAGTTGGCCGATATAGGGAGGGTTGCTGACAATCAAGTGGACTGGGCTGCTGCCCTGCGGCAACGCAACTAGGAGATCGCCTGTAAAGAAATGTATTTTGGAATCGACAGCGTGAAGGGCCGCGTTGGATTTCGCAATTTCGAGTGCGGGTTCGGAGATATCAGTCGCAGCAATTTTGCAATTCTCGATTAGAGTCGCCAGTGTCACGGCAATGCACCCACTACCGGTCCCTACGTCGATGATACGAATAGGGTCGCTTTCTAAGTTCTTTGTGAATTCCACGGCGGCGACAACCAGATGTTCTGTTTCCGGTCTCGGAATAAGGACATTGGAGTCGACTTGAAAGCGAAGGGAGTAGAACTCGCGGTGCCCCGCAAGATAAGCAACCGGTTCTCCGGCTGCCCGTCGTTTAACCCAGACGCGAAATTCAGTCAATTGTTCAGCAGGAGGTTGTTCGTCGAACCTGGTATAGAGCTCAATTCGCTGGCAGTCCAAGGCTTCGGCCAGTAGAACTTCAGCTTCTAGGCGCGCATTTCCAATCGTCGATTTTGAGAAAAAATCGGTCGTCCAGTCTAATAACTGTTTAATGTTCCACGTTTGTTCAGGTGTTTCGGGCATGCGTATTTCAATTAAAAATCTAATTGCCGTTGCGAAAGTTCGGCGTCCGCAATTATTCCAAGGACATCGACGATCGTAGGGTTTGTCGATCGTGATCGATCAACGCATCGGTCAAGTATTGGACGGAACCTGAGATGATCTGATCAAGTTTGTAGAGTGTTAAATTGATCCGATGGTCGCTGACTCTGTTTTCGGGGAAGTTGTAAGTGCGAATCCGCTGGCTACGATCTCCAGAACCGACAAGACTTTTACGTTGATCGGCTCGTTGTTGGTTTTCCTGTTGCTGGAGATGATCGTATAGCTTTGACTTTAAAATTCGCATTCCCTTGGCAAGGTTTTTGTGTTGAGAACGTTCTTCAAAACACTTGACGACGACACCAGTTTCGTGGTGCGTGATTCTTACCGCGGAGGCGGTTTTGTTGACGTGCTGGCCGCCAGGTCCGCTACTCGCAGCGTATCTTTCTACCGTGTAATCTTCTGGCTTTAATTCGATTTCAACATCTTCGGGTTCGGGAAGCACAGCGACGGTAGCAGCTGAGGTGTGAACACGTCCTTTTGTTTCTGTGTCAGGTACGCGTTGAACACGATGGCCACCACTCTCATACTGAAGTTCTCGATAACACCCCTCCCCTTCAATGGAGATGGTAACTTCTTTGAAGCCTCCCAATTCGGTGGTGCTCGATTCAAGGGCGGAAAATTTCCAGCCCTTCACTTCGCAGTGCTTGCTGTACATCTCGTAAAGATTGCGAGCGAATAAGGCAGCCTCGTCTCCGCCAGTTCCGGCTCGGATTTCCATCACGCAACGAGAGCGGTTGGCATCCTCACCGCCAATTGTCATTTCTAACAACTCATCCCAGTAGGTTTCGCGAGTCGCTAGTGTGGTCTTGAGTTCTTCTTCAGCCATTTCTCGTTCTTCGAGGTCGCTGGAATTTGCCATTTCCCGGAGTTCTTCAATCTCGTTAAGGAGATCCGTGAAGCGGCGATATCTCGTTGCGAGTTTCGCGAGTGATCCATGTTCGCGGGCTACGGCAGCCATCCTGGAGGAATTGGATTGGACTTCCGGATCGCTCAGTTGTTGTTCGAGTTCTTCAAATCGCTTTAGTTTCTCATCGAGCATTTCGCGCATTTTGTTTGCCTTGTTAGAAGGTGCATTGCGAAACCGAGGTGGTCGGTTCGCTGTGCAAGGAGTTGGGTCAACGACGGTGCAACTTGCTCGCTGGCTAAGACTCGAACAGCGATTCAACAGCAGTGGCGGATGAACGACGAATGGATTTGGATTTGTTGCGTGGCATATTTCTGACCGTTTAAGACAGTAAAAATATATCAATCGGGAAAAATAAGAACAAGCCGAGGGGGGGAGATTGGTCCTGTCGTAGAAAATCACAGCTCTGGTGTTTCGTTTTTCCTAAGTCTTTCTGCAAATACGGCATCTACGATCAATTGTAAGGAGTGGTACATCACAATAGGGATGATGTTGAATCCTAAATTGACTGCCGTGGAGAGCCCGATCATGAGTGTCTTTTGGCTACCTGAGAAGCCTATCGCAATTTGTTTTGGGCGGGGAAGTCCGATTGTTTTGGCCGTGAAAATACCCAGCCAGAAAACGGTTACGTGGACGGAAACCAGGATGACCGCAGTTGTCAAAAGGTTATCAATCGAAATTGGCGAATCGGTTTGATTTTCAAATCGAAGCCCCATTTTTACCGCTCCGAGAAAAACCATTGCGAGAACGCCAATGAGTGCAAGTCTGCTCAGTAAGGGTTTTGCCTGGGTGGCCCAGGCGGCTGATGAGCGATGGCGGCGGGCAACCTGTGCCAGAGCGATTGGAACCACAACGTAAAAAAACAATTTATAAATGGTGCCTACGAGTTGAGTCGAATCAATTTGATCGCCGGTCTGCAAAAAGATCCAGAATGGCATCACGAAGAAACAGGTTGCATTGGTGAGGATGGTGACCATTACGGCCACGCTGTCGTCTCCGCCGGCCGCACGCGTGAGAACGGCTGCCGACGCGAGAGTGCTTGGGGTGGCAGCGGTAATGATGATACCGGGGCCCAGTTCGGTTCCAGCCAGTGCCGCCAGGGGCCAGACCAGTAACGGAATTAGAATTAAATTGAAGGCAGCTCCCAGTAACGGTGCGACGGGACGCACTAACGACTGCTGCAGTTTTCCAAATTCCAAGGGCCAGGCCATCAAAAACATGGTTGCTGAGACAACTGACCACTTTAGCCATTCGATCTCTGCAAGCGTTTCAAAGGGGGGGGCAAATTGAAACCCCATCGCCATTAGTAGAAGAAGGGAAGCTAAAAACCAATGTTTTTGAATAAACTGCATGGATAGGTCGGTGTAGATGGTTGTGACAGCGAATCTATTCGAACGATTGTAATCCCTGCTGCCAACCACACTTGATTGGTTTAGAATAGAAGCGGCTCGGGAATCGTGAGATTCGAGCGATATTTTCTCCCTCCTCAGAAACGCAAACAAGATCATGCTTCGATACTGGACTGCCGGCGAATCCCACGGAAAGTGCCTTTTGGCGTTAATTGATGGATTTCCTGCTGGATTTGAGATAGACACCGACAAAATCGATGAATTGCTGGTCATGAGACAGGGCGGCTATGGCCGTGGTAAACGTCAGACTCTTGAGCAGGATCATGTCGATGTTCTTACCGGTGTCTGGAATAACGTAACCCTTGGGGCGCCGATCACGCTTAAGGTGCCTAACAATGATTACAAGCTGGAGCGGCTCAAAGAATTACCCCGCCCCCGTCCCGGGCATGGTGATTTGAGTGGTTCGCTAAAGTACTTGAGTTCGATGAGGGGGATTTTGGAGCGGGCGAGTGCGAGGGAAACCTGTGTTCGCGTTGCAGCGGGAGCCCTGTGTCAGCAGCTATTGGAGTCTTTTGGAATTCAAACACTCGGCTATGTCGTGCAGCTTGGCGGGCTGAAAATTCCAGCGAAAGAAGGAACCCTTGCTCAGAGAAAAGCCTGGCGGAATGAGAGTGAGATTTATTCGCTCAATCCCGATCTTGATGGTGAGGCCAAGTCTTTGGTTGATGAAACAAAAAAAGCGGGTGACACCCTTGGGGGGATCATCGAAGTCGTGGTTGAGGGATTGCCGTTTGGGCTTGGTACCCATGCTCAGTGGGATCGAAAACTCGATGGGAAACTGGCCCAGGCAGTGATGGCCGTTCAGGCAATCAAAGGCGTTGAAATTGGGATGGGATTTGAGGCGGCTGGGTTACCCGGCAGCCAAGTCCATGATGGAATTCAATACGAGTCGAGTGAGAAATCCAGTGCAAATTTGGGGTATGTTAGGCCGACTAATAATGCTGGAGGACTGGAGGCGGGAATGACCAATGGTCAACCGTTGGTCATTCGGGCTGCTAAAAAACCGATTAGCACGCTGCAAACGCCACTTGAGTCCATCAATATGGAAACCAAGGAACCGAGCAAGGCGAGCTATGAGCGAAGCGACGTCTGTGCTTTGTCTGCAGCCAGTATCATTATTGAGAGCGTGGTTGCATTTGAGATCGCGGCGGCAATGGTGGACAAGTTTGGAGGTGATAGCATTCAGGAAATGAAGGCGAGATGGGACCTTTTTCATGAAATGGCTGGGGAAAAGTGACAAATCGTTATTGGTGTTTTTGGTGAAAAACATCAAGATTATGAGGACAGCGGGGGCCAAATTTCGGTGGGGGCCGGTTCCTGTTTTACGGTCGCGGTCGATCGGATCGTTTTTTACGTAGGCCGTCATCAATCAACTATCAATTAGCTGGCAAGGAAGTCAGGAAAATGAGCGACAATCAGCGAAGAGCTGCGTGCCGAATTATATTCCTGATTCTATGCGCGTTCCCCACTGCCTCCGTCGGCTATTGGATTTTTCACCCGCAAACTGCAGTGACGTGGGAGCGTGAGATACAAGCCAATTTAGGCCTGACGACACGGATTGATTCGGTCGAAACGCCCGGTCCGTACACGGTCATTTTGAGAGGCGTAGAGTTTCTGAATGTTGACGGTGAGCCCATTTTGGAAACCGTCGAAGCCAGAGTCGAATTCGGCAAACAATTCGATCGTGTGGTGATCCCGAATAAAGTGACGGGAGTTTCCGACAAGGGAATCGCATTGTTCATTGAAAATGTTCGTCAGAATATCGTCCGAAAACGCTCAATTGAGAAACGGTTGTTAATTGAATTTGAACAGGACCTTGTGATCAAGAAACAATTAGCGGTCGAGGCAGATCGATTGTTTGCGAGAACAAGCTCCTTTCAACTGAATCCTTCCGTACGATTGGGAGAGCAGATCGTGCTGTCGGATTTTCGGATTGAATTTGGTAAGTCAGATACGACCAGTCCTGAAGCTTTCGCGGCAGCAACTTTTAAGATTGGAAATGAAGGGGAAGTCCGCGGGAACGGCAAGTTCGTTGAGTTGAAAATCAATCGAAAAGATGCGGACGGCCTTGGCTTTAATTTGAATACCAACGGCTTGGCTATTCCCTGCTGGTTGTTGAAAAATAGTTTTGTCGATCTTCCGGCGACCCTTGGTCCCGACGCTCTATTCAAAGGTGAAGTTCTTTCTCAGCCCCAGGCAAGCATTTCAAATGTGTCGCTGCGAGGGTGGTTTGAGCAAGTTAGTTTGGCGGCATCGGTGTCGCAGGGAAGCGTTGAGTCTGCGATGGTCCAGTTGGTCGAGTGTGAATTCGAAGGAGGACTTTTGTCTCGCTGGCAAGCTAATCTTTACCCCAACTCTGAATCTGCTCCACGTCCGATCGACGGTGAGTACTTGTTCACCTATACCCGCAATCTGGACATTGCGGGCGCGATCAATAAGGCATGGAGCGATTACTCTACTGACCTTGAACAGTAATCGCGAAATTTCAAAGGTTAGGGTGAGTGCTTAACCAAGGATTTTCTTGTCGGCAGCTTCTCGGGCGTAACTCATCCAGAATTTTACTGGAATGAAAACGAAGGCCGCAACGACGACGTGTGCGACCGCAACCATGATGATTTTCTGAATGGTGTCATCTTCCGTCCCCGCATACGCGTGTAATCCGACTCCCATCGAATTGACGCCTTTCCAGGACCAAAGAACAATCACATTGCCAAGTACCGCCAGCGCAGCGATCCCACGATCCTTTACGAGGCCGCCCCAGCGAGCATGAAGAACAACGGCATTCCACAGCACGATCATTAGTGCGCCATTTTCTTTCGGGTCCCAGCCCCAGAACCTTCCCCACGAATCGTCACCCCAGAGGCCACCTAAAACGGTGCCAAAAAAGCTGCAAAACAGGCCAAAACAAACAATCCCATAAATCAAATTGACGAAGGAACGACGTCTCTGAACCGTTGCGAATGCGGGCGTTACCAGTAATCCAATCAAGTAGGCGAATCCGAGCAAGCCCGCCGCAAACGTCGCGCTGTATCCAAGTGAAATGCAGATCACATGGGTGGAAAGCCAGAATTGAGTATCCAGAACTGCGACCATCACAGTAAACGTATCACCATCCACAATGGTCATTGTCCAGGCCCAAATTAAAGCGAGTAATGCACCGAGTGAGGCGACGACATTTCCAATTCCCAGTTTCGTGATCCGTTCAACGATCAACATGAGTACGACCAATCCCATCGAAACAAATAGAGCCGATGAATAGAGGTTGGTAACCGGAGGGCGACCGGAGATGATTACACGGAAAACTAAGCCCGTTATTTGCCATCCCAGCCCTAAGATAATTAACGAACTCGATACACGATTCCAGAGTTGGTGCAGTCCAATCCAGCCAAAGCAAGCAGTGATAAATGCGAGCAGGTAGATTGCTGTGGCAAAGTAAAACGGTGAATAACTATTGTAAATTTTCTCAACGCTAAATTTCCGACTGCTAAAACCGGTTGGCTGCGTTGCTTCGATTTCTGCCAAATAGTCGTCCACCACCATGTTGAACGTTGCCGAGTCCTGAGCGAGATAGGCTGGGCGAAGTTTCGACAAAAGTTCGAAGAACTTGTTTTCGTCTGGTTCGATCTCTGCATTGCCGTTGTTAAGTGCCAAAATCTTACCGGCCAGATCTTTCTCTGCGAAGGCGACGTTTTGGGCAAGGATCGAGTCGATTAATGGATTGTCATTGTTTTCAATCGACTTTCGAATAGCCTCGGGGATCTGATCCCAATTGTCCATAAGCGACTTTGCAATTTGCTCTTTGTCGGTCGTTCCAAAAGCTGCTCCCAGTTGCTGGCGAATGATGGGATCTTCCAGTAAGAAACCGATATTAGCGGCACGGATGACGCGAGGCTTAATGATGGGAACAATCTCTAGTGCCACAATGGCTTTGCCCAGTTCCGTCGTGGTCTTGCAATCAAGTTTCACGGCGAGGTCAGCTAACCATGCCCTTGTTCGACTGGAATAGAAGGACGTCCAGGGAAGATCGGGATCGGATGTGGGGATCAGAAGAGGTATCAAGGGTGACTCAATGTTACGGTCTGCTAATTCAAGCCCTTCAAGGATGGTGAGTTCATTTAGATCGCGGGTGCCCACTGGTCCAAGCATCAGTTTCAGGCCGTAAACTTGTTGCAAGGCATCCCGGACACTCAAGAGTCGTTTTTGGAAGACAGTCCAATCTTCATCTCTCGCTTCACGATTGGGCAAAAGTTTGCTGAGTTCGCTTTCTGCAGCCAGTATTTCTTCAAGCGTGTATTTGAACTTTCTTGCTCTTGATTCGGCTAAAGTCGATGGAAGACTAAGGGCGTTGATGATGCTTAAATCCTCGATTCGAAAAACCCGATACTGCTCGAATCCATCTGCCTCAAACAAGTTGTCTGCCAGCCAACGAATTGCCGGTTGGTTTTCATTTTTACCGTCAGAGACCGTTTCCCGCTTACTCAATTGTCTTGCCGTGTTTCGAGCGAAAGAATCGAGAGGTTGAACTCGGCCGTTAATCGTGATTGGAATTTCGCCGAACCGGTCGAGTTTCATCTCTTCCACAACAGCCTTTTTAGAGTCGGAAGCTCCCTCCTTGAGTGTCCAGCCAGCCATCAATAGGCAAAACGCAATGGGAATCACCCATTTTCGTTTACCTGTGTTATAGGCTGCGAAGCGACCAGCACCACTCTCGGTGGAAGCCATGTCGTTTGTGAGCTCCGGGGATTTGGTCGACCTCGGTGATTTTCGACTTTTTTCTAGAAACCCAAGGAGCGAACTACCGAACTGAGCCATCAACCCAACGACTGAGAACATGCAGCAAACATAGGGGATCATCCAGCCTTTGTTTTTCACAATCTGTAGGACGGAGATTTGGTCGCCGTTGGGGAGTGCACTCATTGAACTTTGGTAAAAAGTTTCGCCGGAGTAACGGAGCGGGTTGTTCATCCAGATGAGTTGCTCACTCGAAACTCCTGATTCGAAATCTTCCAGTTGGATCTCCGATCCGAAAAATCGAGGCGTATTTGTCCCGATATAGTTCTCACGTTGAGCGTCGTCGAGGGTGATCGCGTACGGCTTGTACTCAGTTTTGAAACGCAACGCTATTTGATAAGTTTTGTCGCCTACAGTCACTGAGTTGTCCCGACTCGGCTCTAGAAGTTGGGTAATCAAATAGGTGCCGAGTGATTTGCCATCTTTCAATAACTCAATGTAAGCGGAGGCGAAATCGACCGACTGGTCGGTATCTGTTCCTGTCGAAATGGGGATTGGTGTTGCTGCCCATTCCAAGCCGATGCCCGCATTACTGACTGGATCGGCGGTATTGATTCTGGTGATGTCAGAGTTTGGAATGTACTGAAGGCACTTCACGTCAAACGGGAGTTCCTCGGAAACGATTAAATTCTGTTTCTCCAGTAACTTTCCAGGGATGGCGACGATACTATCGAACTCGGGATCTGAGACATCAATAATGGCCATCTCGGTTGCCCGGATGTCCAACGCATGGCTCATCGTCTGTCCCTCGGTGATCGACATTCGCTGTTCTTCATTCGTTGTCGTGACGTAGATTTCATTGAGCATCAAACCGGCAACGCCAAGGTGAAGAAGGACAATCCCGGCCTTGCGGCGAAATAGGATGACACAAGCGGCGTAAGCTACCAAGGAAGCGACAGTGGCTTGGATGAGTTGCCATAAGATACGCATGGCAGAATCGCCGATGAACGCATCCTCACCCAGCAACATCGTACCCCCAAAAACGGCGATTAACGTGGCGGCAGAAATGCCCAATAAAATCCGCTCAAGCTTGCGACCTTTTCCCATCGTGACGCAGGCGTAAACACACCCAAGTCCGAGCAGCAGCACTCCCATTTGCATCGTGATCCAAAGTTGTTGCCAAGAAAGCGGTGGACTGTTTTGCAGGCCATTGCCACCCTGCCCGCTGAAAATAATAGCCCAAGTCAAGAATATTGCGAAAGCCGTCGCCAGTATTCCAATCAGCAATTGCTTCCCTTTGGCCTGAAGGCGGAATCGAAGAATGTGTGCTGCGGAGAGATTCATCAGCATCAGGACAAGCACGGTCAGTCCACTGGGGAGGTAAAAGCTGCCGGGAATGTTTTGATGATCTGGGAACCAGCGAGGCACGAAGAATGTTTGGAAGGGGACATCGACGAAAAGGTTGTTGAAGTGTTTCATCTTAACGATGTAAACGTCACTTCGCGTCTGATCCAAAGTTGCCACAAACGTGATAAAGACGGCGAGAACCAACAGAAACACGGTCAGCTTCAATGATGCCAGCGGCATAATGACAGCCTTGGCGATGTCAATGAAAGAGATCGATTTGTTGGTGGCGGATGCCTTGCTGCTGACGGAATTCGTAGCCATGGGGACGCTCTATTTCTGATTCAGGTTTGAAAACTGAATTTAAAAAATTACTTTAACTTTAAGGTTTTGAGAAACGACTTAAATGAGTCGCGGTTTGCATCAACTAAGTTTTTGTCGCCGGATAATTTAAGGAACCAAGCCGAGTCTCCGAGTTTGACCATCGCAGCGATGGTGCCATCGTCCGAATCAGAGTTCATATCGATAAGGTCAACAATCTTTCCTGCGACGCCGTCCACGCTGATGTCTGCGACTCGGTCACTGAGTTCGGATTCAGAGAGTCCGCCGAGGCCAACTTGTTGCTGCCAACGCAGTACATTGGGCTCCCATGTGTTAGCCGATGCCGGCATTTCGATAACGGAGATTTGCGCCTTTTTGCCATCAGCCTCTTTGAGAAGCCTGACCTTTACCATTGAATTAGTCGGTCCAGCGTCCCAACCTGCGGGAGTTTCAAATTTAACGTTTTGAGCGGGAGGTTGTGCAGTAGGCGGCGAAGGCTGCCGCGGTGGTCGTGCACCTCCGGCAAACGGAGGAGTCATTTTTCCCGAACCGCGTCCCGTTCTATCGAACAAGAGAAAATTGGATTTTTCATTTTTAATAGGCTCGATTGTCGCATCCAAACTCTCAGAGGTGGTTGGCGGAAGTCCAATTTGGCCAAGCCAGCGGTTGGCGTTGAGAAGTAGATCCTGATTGGGGCCTAGACTTGAGATCGACATTTCCAGCGGGGGCGAAAAGGAACCAATCTTGAGCGTCGCGTAACGCATGGGTTTCTCAGCACCAGTAGCCCAGTCACTGGGCATTTCCCAAGAAGGAGTATTGCCGTCAAATGAGACTGTTTCAAAGAAGGATTTCCATGACCCTTCGCTGGCAGCAACTTGTTCGGACGGTCCGGAAACTTTGAAGAACCAAGTTGCTTCAGGGTTCTGGAAAATTGCGACAACCATTCGAGTCGGTTGACTGACGCTTGCAGAGTCTGAGTTGAGAGTCGTCTTTGAGTCTTGTCGAAGCTTTGTCAGCCCCGATCGTCCTTTGGGAATCTTCCTCACGCTAATTTCGTCGTCTTGGGCGCACCCCACGGTGAGCGAAAGTAGGAAGACCGTTGAGAATCCAAGGATAATTAATCTATTCAATTTATTCACGTGATAACCGATTGTTCCTTCAGTATTTGCGAGTTGTTCACTGCCCGACGAAAAGCATTTTATGTCCAACGGAATTACTGCTGATGTTCCTAACTAAGATGTGTCAAACCAAAGTCTAATTGCTTAAAAAACCGGTTAATTCATTATAATAACCGAGTAAACGACCCTCTATGTCACGAGTTTTGTAAAATGCAGTTTTGGTCAATTTGTCACACCGGTCAACCGCGGTTGCCTAGGTTGTTTAGGCGTTCTAAATTTCTGCTTTGCCGCTAACGAGGCCTTGGAGAGTCTCGTGTGAAGCTTCAAACTGATCCTTCGTATTGGTAATCTCACCCCAGTTTATTTGCCTTGGTTTAGAGCGGTCAGGCTCAGTGGTTTGGGTAGATTTTGAGCTGTTTGATCGCATTCCATCAATGGTGGGTTGGCGAGGCGTTTGAACTAGCTTTGAACGATTTTCAGGTGCAAGTTGTGGGATGGGTTACGTTGATTGAGTCGCAGGTAGAACCTGTCCCAGGCAAATTCCAAATCCAATACGTCGATGGTCACTAGTTTCACAGAATCCACGGAAAATCACACTGTCACCATCGGCTAGGAATTTTCGTTTCTCACCCGTCGGAAGCTCGATTGGGGTTCTCTGGCTTCCCGGTAGTGCATTTTGTTGATCGCCGTCCCAGGTAAGTTCAAGCATGCATCCTCTCGAGTCGCGGGTCAATCCACTGACAGTTCCGCTTCCCAGCATGTCTCCCGGTCGCAGATTGCAACCGTTACTGCTGTGGTGCGTCAGCATTTGAGCGAACGTCCAGTATAGATTTGTGAAACTACCACGAGTGAGGAGTTGGGGTTCAAGTCCCTGTTGCTGCATTTGCTCGGTTAAAAGAAAGACCTCAAGTTGTAGATCAATTCCTCCAAATTGCGAATTGGAGTCGCTTGCGAGGTAATCCAGCGGACGTGGATCTTCAGCGTCTCTCTGGAATTCGGGGCAACGGAAAGGCGCGAGTGCTTCCATGGTTACAACCCACGGAGAGATCGTGCTCGCGAATGATTTCGCGAGGAAAGGCCCGAGGGGTTGGTATTCCCATTTTTGAATGTCTCGAGCTGACCAATCGTTGAGTAGCGTTAGTCCGAACATGTGCGATTCGGCATCATCGATGGAAACAGATTCGCCAAGTTGGTTCCCTTGTCCCACGAGACACCCAACCTCCAGTTCGTAGTCGAACAACTTACAGGCGTCGCGAGTTGGGGCAGCGCCGGGTTCCGCGGGAGTAAGTTGGCCAACAGGGCGGCGAATAGGTGTGCCGCTGACAACAATACTTGAGGCTCTTCCGTGGTAACCGATTGGAATATGCTTGTAATTGGGGAGCAGAGGATTGTCAGGTCGGAACATACTGCCAACGTTGGTGGCGTGATAAACCGAAGCGTAAAAGTCTGAATAGTCGCCGATGTTACAAGGCATCAAGAAATCAGCGTTAGTCTGCGAGACCAAGGCAACGCTCGCAATTTTATCTGCTTCAGGGGAGCCTTCGCTGAGTAATTCAACAATTCTCGCCCGCAATTGACTTTGTTGCGCGGGGGGCAAAGCCATCAGTTGATTGAGTGTCGATTGTTGGCTGGCTGATGCAAAGTCGGGACTCAACAACCCCGCCTCGCCGCACGCTCGCAGATTGAGGATTTGGTCGCCAATCCCAATTCCAATCGACGCAGGGTTGTCGGGAGTCTGGAATACGCAATACGGTAAATTTTGAATTGGAAAATCAGTGTCTGGTTGATTGGCGCTTTCAACCCAGGAAACCAAATCACGGGAGTGGGTTGCATTAAGGGCGTACATAAGATGTTGCTCTTTCTTGTTAGTGAGGCAATTCGGTTGGTTTTAAGCTGGGAAGAGAGACTGGTGGCTCTGCCCCGGTATATCTTGAAGTTCGGTTGTAGGTTCAAGGAACGAACATGAACCGAAAGAGATGATTGATTGACTGCGTAGCGTTTTGATACGATCGGCTTCAACCTTAAAGTCGCCCCAAAAAATTTCATTCTCGCTTGCTCCAAATAGAGTTGGTTCTGTTGCTGACAAAATATTTGTTAGCTCGTCGATACCAAGGGCGTGTTCCCAACTCATCATGGTGGCGTAAAAGACATTTAGGAAGCCGAACATCGTTGCGGTTTGTGACTCTGGTTCATAGGTTAACCGATAGTCGTTGCGAATGGGATGATGAAGCCCCGCGGTCGCTTTAAACGCCACTCCTGCTTTGCCACAATTCCAGATGAATCTGGCCACTTCGTCGGCGGTAGGAATTAAATTAGGGGCTGTGCCACCGGTGCGGATTTTGGCATAGAGATCTTTTTTTGAAGTGTCGCTTTTAATTCGACGGATTAAGTCGCCAGGATCTTCGGCGTGTGGGAGTTCCAGAAAGGAATGAATGCCCAAGGGGAGCCGGTCGATGGTGGCTTCCATGATTGTTAGGTCAGGTGTTTTAACCTCAATTGCATCGACTCGATCGTTGCCGACATTTTTCTGATTGTCGGGAGCGTTGAAATTTTGAATGAGATCTATCGCCGATTCAAATTTTTGAAATCTATCTTTTGCATCGGAGTTTTCAATTGGTGGCACGAGTGCACTGATTCGCCACGGTTGAGCAGGTGACGAGTTATCGCTCAAGTTGGACTGTCTGATTTCGCTGAATTCGCCGAGTCGTGAGGCGGGAATAATTAACCGGCCTAACATCGAATGTTCCGTAGAATTGACGTACTGATGATAGTTGGTAACCACAACGTCCAGAGCCAGAGATGCGGGTGGAAATAGCCCAGCATAGTCAACCGATTCGCGCATCAATTCAGACATTTGACTCATGAGGAGCTACTCGCTTCGAAAAGGGATTTGTTAGCCGAAATCGTACTATTGATGATGCTGTTGGACAACGACCGACAGCCCTTTGTCGCGACAAAACAAAGGCTAATAGCGGTTGTCGAAAACGAAGGGGGGCGTTTTTAGAATACCGCATGAAAAAACCCCCGGAATTAGCCGGGGGTCATTTGAGATGGTTCGTAAGAGCCCACGATATGGACTCAAGTTGTTTAGCCGTTTTGGCCAACTAATCCGAGGAAGAAGTTCATGACGCTTCCGTTAACGACTTCGTCATTGGGAAGTCCGAGGTTTTGAATCAGGCCATAAGCGATCATTCCGCCCGTTATTAGCAGAAAGGCAACGAGGCCAAGACTAAGAACCTGCCAGATTGTGTATGGAGCTTCAGGGAGGGCTGCAGGACCAACCGCTGCCGGCATCATACCGCCGTCAGGGTACTGCATTCCGTTATCAAACCCACCGTCATCCACCATCATTGGTTGAGCAGGGAATGCATCGCTGTCGCCGAGACCAGTCGAAGCCGATTCTTCGGCGTAAATTTCGGAATCTTCAAGAGCAATGACTTGCGATCCACTTGAGTCATCTTCATCCATCGACGCTTCGAGAGGCGTCAGGTTGAAATCGTCTTCCTGCATCATGGTCGCTGCTTCTGAGTCGGCAGCACTATCGAGGACGATCATGTCATCGTCTTCAGGTAGTTCGAGAGAGTCAATGTCGGACCCGCCGAGTTCCAAAGGTTCGTCACCTAAGCCAATTCCACTGGCGCTGGAATCGAGCATGATTTCAGAATTTGAATCACTATCGTCCAGAATCAGATCACTTTCTTCGAAGTCGCTATCTAACTCGGCACTCTCTTCGAACGATGTACTGTCGGCAAGCGAAAGCTCATCGGAAAACAGGTCGTCTTCGGATAGGAGTAGATCTTCTTCTTTTTCGGCTCCCAGCATCTTGCCCGTGTCCGACGGACTGTCTGCTTTTTCGGGGTCATCATCAAGAAGGTTGGCTGAATCACCTGCACTCTTACTGCTTTCCGATGCAAGGCTGAGACTGCTGCTGCCGAAAGACAGTTCGTCATCCAAAACCTCACCACTTTCCTCAAGCTTGATCGAGCCACTTAACTCGCTTGCTGGCAAATCGAGCTCGACGGAAGAATCCTCTTCGTAGGGAGCACCGCCTGGCTTGAGGGTGATATTTAACTCACCTGCAACTCGCTCGAGTTCTGCCTGCTTGAACTTCCAGTTCGCACCGTCTTTATATCCGAAAATTTCGTTGTTTGAACGAAGTTCAGTCAGCTGCTCAACAGTCATACCGAGCATGCTTGCGGCTTCGTCCATCGGAATAAGATTTGACATGTGGTTACAGCTCCATTAGTTGGCAATGCCAATCAATTTTTGGGGTCTATCTCTAGGTTGTATCTTGCCCAGTCTTCTTAACCGGGTTGATTTATTGTCCCAAGTATAACTTGGTAAACGGTCGGCGGTCGAATCTCATCAACCGAAACCCATAAATTTCCATATTTTTGGGTGAATCCACCGATCAGTGGTGGAATTGGGAAACGGCACTACCTTTTAAAAGTAGATTCATGCAAATCCGAACATGAATCCCTTTGTTCTTCGGCATTGCGGATAAATAAGATTGAGAAATGATAGACTGCCGCGCTATTCGGCACAGACGGCGGATTGATTTACTCATAAGAACTGAATCATTGTGGCAGTCGATATAATCCGAAGGCTTTGTGGATTTAGCAGACTGATCTTAATCGCTGCAAGCTGACCTTTGCCCGCCCATCAACCGGTTGCGGCGGGGAGGAACTGGAAGGGGGCGTTTAGCTACTGGCGCTTCGATAACTCTTTAACGCTCGTTTAAATACCCAGCGACTTGCCATCAGGCTCCAGATGGAACCGATAATTGCGTAGGCTGCCAATCCCCATTCCCATGGTTTCCAGGGAGTCCCCAAGGGTTGGGCTAAAATGCGTGCTGGAATGTTGGAAACAACCAGAATGGGAACGACGAAAGTGAATGTCCCCCACAGTGCCATGCCGACGCCGCTTCGCTGATAAATTTCCATCGGGTAGCGATAGAAATTGGTGATGTAAAACCAAAAGTTATATAGGTTTTGGTTTCTGCCAAACCAGATGCTGGTTGAAGCGAGACAGATCATCACGCTGTACATCACGACTGCACCGCAACCAATGAAAAACAGGAATGCGGGGAGACTGAAGACTGAGAAATAGATCTCTCTTTCTTGCATCAGTTCGCTTAGTGAATGTGCGATTAACATGACTCCCAGGATGCCGTTGGGCAATTGGGACCAGTTGATCCTCGGAAAAGAAATCAAGAACTGGGTGTCAATTGGTTTGAGTAAGGCGAAATCGAGATTGCCAGTGCGAATCAATTCGCTGAACTCAGCCGCATTGGCCATGAATAGAGTCTGAATCAGACTATTGATGATCCAGATGGTGCCCAGGAATATAAAGAATTCATGCTCATGCCAACCGGAGTCTAAACCAATCTCACCGGTATGCCGGTAAATGATCTTAAATAAACCCCAGTTCATGCCAGCCCACGCCATTGATGAGAGACACTGCAAGATAAAATTCAGGCGAAACGACATGTCTCGCACCAGCGAATTTCTTGCGAAGGTCAAAAATACTTTTAGGTAAGAGGGGTGCACTGTTGATTATTGATTAATTGAAATTGATGATTGGATAATTGATGAAGGGTTAGGTTGGCGAATTCATTGGAAACAGTTTGGTTTTAGTTTGTGATTTAACCACCGTAGCCACTGTAACGCTTGATGCCGCGGTGCCACAAAATCCGGGAGAGCACGATAAAGAAAACGACCCAGCCAATCTCTGCCAACAGACCACGATACATTTCGGGGCCTTCTATTTTTCCAAGAAATACAGCCGCCGGGAAATAGGCTAGATATTTGAAGGGAAGGTACTCTACCAGTTGCCGAATGTTAAACGGTTCGGCCGGTAACAATTCCAAAGGAAACATGTGACCGGAGAGTAAAAAGTTCATCAGCATATAGATGAAAGTCAGGGAAGTAACTTCTAAAAACCAAAAACCGATCAGTCCAATGCAGCACTCGAGGTAAAAACCAAGAAGAAAGGAGAGAATCAGCGAGGCGAAAAACACGGCGAGTGCATCTGGCGGCGGCCACCCCTCGATGAAAAAATCACGGCAGAGGAAAAAGACCAATGCGAACGGCAAGGTTGCAATTAGGTAATAAACCAGTTTGTGGGCGATTCGCTGAATTAATAAACAGCCCTGCATATCAACTGGCTGAATTAAAAACTTTTTAACTTCGCCATTGCGGATTTGATTAGCAATTCCACCGGTAAGCCCCGGCATACTTGAAAAAGCACGGCTAATAATGACCAGCAGGTAATACGCAACCATATCTCCGTATTTATAACCGGCGATATTTCCATCCGGTTCAGCTCCGGTGCTGCCGGGGTCATTGTTGGAGATGACGTCGTAAATTGCCCACCACAGGAAGATTTGCGTGAGGGTCGGGAGGAACCGCATCAGGGTTCCGAGCATAAAATCTGCGCGGTAAATCAAACGCTCGTTAATCGAGATTTTGAAAAACGTCCACCAGATTACTGCAGATTCGAGCATTCGTGCTGAGTTCAATTTAAGAGGATGGAATTTAACAAAAAGGGAAAAAACAACAGGGAATGACTGGCATTAAAGCTGCCGTTCAGCGACGACCTTATCTCAGTGGGACATGCGTCGCCCAAGTCCAGTCGGGGTTGCTATGAGTTAGGAAGTGTTTCTACCTCGCGCCGGTTTTTTTCTTCCGCTTGTGAAAATACATTTGAAATCACTTCTTCGAGAGGTGGGTCTTCGACAACGATGTCATCAACGGCATGTTCGGACAGGATCTGGCTGAGCACCCGCCCTACCCCGTCTCGCTCCACCCGAAATTTAATCTTAGGTGCGTCGATTTCAATTAGGTTAGGGATTTTTGAAATTGCTTCGAGTGAACGGTCATCGTGAAGTTGCAGCGTGACTATTTTGTCTCCACTGAACTGATCCACAATATCTTCGAGTGAGCCGTCATGATAAATCGAGCCGTGAGCAATGATGACAACTCGCTTGCACAGTGCTTCAATGTCTTTCATGTAGTGACTGGTAAGCAAAATCGTATTATTTTGTTCTTGTTGATACGCTTTCAAAAATTCTTGAATTTTGTGTTGCGCTACGACGTCTAATCCAATGGTTGGTTCATCTAAAAAAAGAACATCTGGTTTGTGAATCAGCGCAGCGATCAATTCCATTTTCATTCGTTCGCCGAGGGACAACTCACGAACGGGACGCCCTAGTAAGCTTGTCACGTTGAGCATTTCGCACAGTTCGTCACGTGTTCGCTCGAATTCATCTTTGGGAACGCAGTAGATATGTTGGTTGAGACGGAAGGATTCCATCGCTGGTAGGTCCCACCACAACTGATTTTTTTGACCCATCACCAAAGCAAATTTGCGTCGATATTCGTTTTCTCGCTCCCAGGGGACGTGCCCTAATACCTCGACTGAGCCCTGATCGGGATTGATGACTCCGGACAGTAATTTAAGTGTTGTCGTTTTGCCCGCGCCATTGGGGCCGAGAAAAGCGACGAATTCCCCTTCTTCTACCGTGAGGTTGATATCGTTGACCGCGTGGACCTCACGGTATTCACGGTGAAAAAGACCGCGGATCGAGGCGAGCAAGCCTTCTTGTTTTTGATAGACCCGGTAGGTTTTTGATAAGTTTTTTATTTCGATGGTTGGCATGCAGGGATTATAAAACGGTTTGTCGACAACCAAAAGGCGACTAAAATCTGGTATGGATGTTTTCCATTTAACAACAATCGGTCCCTCTGGCGCTGACGGACGGCATGCCAAGCTTGTCTAGGGGCAATATTCGCTTGTATTACGCCATCTTTTGTTTTCTGCCTTTGAGATAATCCTGCGACTTGCTTGAGGTGCGTGGAATTAGATTGAGGTTTTCGTTTATTCTTCGGCGGGTTACATTTTTAGTGACGACACTTTAAGGAAAGATAGCCAGCGTGAATCAAGACACCCTTCGAATCGGAATCGGTCACGATACGCACCGCTTGAAACCGGGCGGGCCATTGCGAATTGGTGGAATCGATGTTGAACACAGTCACTCTCTTGAGGGGCACAGCGACGCCGATGTGCTCCTCCATGCGGTCACTGATGCGATTCTCGGTGCAGCGGCGTTGGGTGACATTGGCGAGTTGTTTCCCGACACTGATCCTCAGAATAGGATGAAGGATTCGGGGGAAATGCTGAAAGCTGCATTTGCAAAAGCGGTCAGTGCTGGTTTTCAAATCAATAATCTTGATTGCATTATCTTTGCTCAGAAACCAAAGATGTCTCCCGTCAAAAGGCAAATCGCAAATCGAATCGCGGAGCTTTTGGAGATCAATGCCGATCAAGTCGGAGTCAAAGCAAAAACTGGCGAAGGGGTGGGAACCGTTGGACAACATGAAGTGATCATGGCGGAGTGTATTGTGCTTTTGCGAAAGACGGAGTAACCAATGACGGGCTCTCAAGAAATACGCGTTCTCGGAATTGATCCAGGCTTGAACATCACCGGTTACGGCGTGATCTCAATTTGTGATAGAGAAATATCCGTTGTGGAGGCCGGCGTGGTTCGCAGCAAACGCACTGATAGCTTTCCGACTCGACTAAACAGTATCCACCAGGGTATCACTGATGTGATTGAACAACTCAAGCCGGACTGTGTTGGACTTGAGGACTTGTACAGTCATTACGAACGCCCCCAAACGGCTATCATTATGGGGCATGCACGGGGAGTGATCAGTTTGGCTGTCGGGCAAAACGAGTTGCCTTTGCATGGTTATGCTGCGACGCAAATAAAAAAAGTGCTTACGGGGAACGGTCGTGCTCCCAAAGTGCAGGTTCAACATGCGGTTGCACGACAATTAAATCTAAGGGAAATTCCCGAACCGGCTGATGTTGCTGATGCGTTAGCGATTGCGCTTTGTCATTACTTTTTAACATTACGCACAGCCACTCTTACTTAAAATCTAAGTTATGAAAGCGACCTCTTGATTACCAAACTAACTGGCCAACTTCTGGCGTTGCAGGAAACAACGGTTTCGATCGGCATCGAGCCCTTTGAATACGAAGTCGCCGTTCCCGATTTTACCCGCAGGCATCTTCAATTAAGTGTCGGTGAAAAGGTAAACCTCTATACGATTCAATACATTGACGGCAATCCGCAAAAAGGTGGGCGGATGACGCCTCGATTGATTGGATTCAATAGCCAAATCGAGCGTCAGTTTTTTGAGTTGTTTTGCTCAGTGCCCGGGCTCGGAGTGAAAAAAGCATTGAAGGCCATGGTTCGACCCGTCCAGGATATTGCGAAGTCGATCGAAGAACAGGATGTTAAGTCACTGACGACGCTGCCGGGGATCGGTCCAGCGATGGCTGAAAAAATAGTGGCTCAATTGCGGCGAAAAATGGCTAAGTTCGCGTTGCTGGTGCAGCAGGATCCGACGCAGCAAGCGAGTGAGGTTGAACGGAGTATCGTGGACGAGACCTTCCAGGTATTGTTGGCGCTAGGGCACGGTGAGTCGGACGCGCGAAAACTGCTCGAAGAGCCACTTGCCGGAAAGCAAAATTTCAAAGATGTCGAAGCATTGCTGCAGGCAGTCTACGAGCAAGCGAATCGGTGATTAAGGTTTGCCGGTGATGACTCGTGATTGAGTAGAACAGCGTTTGGATTTGTCAATTCAATGCGGGGCTTCGCAAACCTGCTGGTCTTTGCCAGTGTTTGAAACATCAAAAAAGCCATCGAAGAAATTCGATGGCTTTTGAAGTTTTGTTCGGTAGAACGTCATTTAAGCGTTTGCTAAGCGTTTGCTAAGCGTTTGCTAAGCGTTTGCTAAGCGTTTGGCTTAAAATACATCCGTCAAGAAGTGGTGACCGAAGTGGTAACGTCGAGGTGACGGGTAGTAGTTGTGCCACTGCTTGTTGTAAACCGGTACTCGCATTTCAGCGGGATAGCGATGGTACAGGCTGTCAGCACTTCGGAAGTACTCATTTCCCCAGTAGTTCTGTGGGTAGGTAACATACGGGTAGTGATAAAAACGGTCCATGTTACGTGAACCTTGCTGACCCCAACTGGCACCGTAGGCGGGTTGTTGAGCTTGTGCGGTTGACTGACCGATTACTGCGAAAGCACATACGCAAATTGCAACGGCGAATAGACGACGGATCATGGAGTTCTTCCTCCTCAATGGCACTGTCAACGAACAGTGCAAATGGACGGGTTTGGGCTGACTGAGGTTTTACGGTAAATGTGTTGTCTTGTTGAATCGAAAGCGGCTAGTCTTGCGAATCAAGAATCTGTTTCCCACGGGGTAAACCGGCTGTGAAACTGATACCAGCTAAAAAAGCTGCATTAACCGTATGTTCGACATTATCAATACATAAATGTCAGCAAGAAATGATTAGCCCGTAAAGTTTACCTAGGTTGGTGCTGCCATTTTTGAAAGCCCTCCCTTTGGCGGGGGAATTGGCCCTTACAGTCTGCACTCGCGGTTAATCGACTGGGCAAATGTTCGACTGGCCAAATGTCATGGTGAGAAGAGGCAATCGCCGGAATTTTAAACACTCTGGGCACGCAAACACCCTAGGCACGCTTTTTACCGGAAAATGTTTTCAGGATCGCCGGTAAGAAAACCAAATCACCGAAGAGTGCCGAAGCAACCGTGATGGCGCCCATCGAAGCAAAGATACGGTGCTCTCTCGCTTCGCTGAGCATGACCGTCATAAACCCGCAGACGAGCACTAGCGTGGTCATGATCAAAGCCGTACCAACAGAGGTGAAGGCTTTCCGAATCGCTTCGGATTCATCACTGGTCTCTTTTTTTTCCTCGACGTAGCGTGTCAGGAAATGAATGGTGTCATCCACGGCAATACCCAAACAGCAGGTAAACGCGCAAACAGTAACAATTTCCAGTGCTTGCCCCGTGAGTGCTAAGTAGGTGCCTGCAACACAGAGAGGGAACAGGTTCGGGAGAATGGAAATGATTCCAATTCTCAGTGATCGGTAAACACACGCAAGAATGAAGAAAATAATGATCGCTGCGGTTCCAAGACTCGTAACTAAATCGACGACGATTTGATAGATGTTCTCCCACCGCCAAATGGGTGCCCCGCCGAGACTCATTGAAAAACCGGAGTGGTTGGAGATGATTCGATTGGTACCATCTTGAATTCGTTGGAAGACTGGCCCGTAGGTAGCAATGCCTAGATCTTGTACGCGAAATTTGACCTGAGCGACTCGATTTTCAGGAGTGTAGTAGCTTCTTTTTAACGACGGCGGTAAAAGGTCGAGCATGGAGATCCGCGTAGCTGGAGGGCCAGACCCGGGTAACGCCTCGAGAAGGTTGTAAATTGAGATGGGGTGGCCAATCAATTTTTCTGCTGTCAGCAATTCGTCAATTTCTTGAAGGATCTGGAATAGTTCAATGTTCTTCGCTTGTTCATCATCATTGGAATCCCATTTGATGGTAATTGAGGCTTGGCTTAGCCCACCCATGGCGACGTCCATCTTCTGGTTGGCGATCGCCGGTTCAGTATAGGTGGGTAAGAGATCTCCCAAACGATCGTCTGGTCGCAAGGTAAGAGAAATCGAAAACAGAACCAGCGACGATACAATTCCCACAGCGCTCATCCGGCGCGGGTAACGCAGGACTATATCAACGATGCCACTGATTCGATTGATGTTGCGATCGACATACCCTTTCCCGTAACCGATGTGAATTCTTTGGCCAAGCCAAGTGGAGCAAGCTAGTGGAATTGCTAAGACGACTGAAAGAAATGCCAGGCCGACGCCGAAAACGCAGCAGTATCCAAAGTCGCGGACCAATTCATGGTTGGCTAAGGCTAGAGAACCAAAGCCCACAGCAGTCGTAAGAGAAGTTAAAAAACAGGCGAGTCCGACTTTACGAACGCCTTCCCGGGCGGCATCCAAGCCTTTTAATCCGGTGGCTCGCTCATGTCGTATTTGAACCATGAGGTGAACGCCATCGGTAAATGCAACAAGTGCGACCAGAATCGGCAAGACGACGTCGATGAAGGGGTTCATCTGTAGGCCAAGGTAGCGAACAAACCCAAGCGTCCAGAAAACTCCAAGAAATGGTGCCGCGGCAACGATTCCAACGGCGACAATCCCCCGGAAAAGTACCATGCTCATGAGGATGATCATCCCGTAAGCAATTGACTGATATTTCAGTTGATTGTCTTGTTGAGAACTTTGTGCCGTTAAGCGGAAGGGAACCCGCCCAGTGACAAAGAAGTCCATATCAACATTGGGGTGGTTCGCCAGTTCCTGCTCGGCGGTCTCACGGATGCCGGAGATGAAAATACTTTCGTCATCGACGAATAAGTAATTGAAGCGAACCATCAGAAGTAATGTGTTGCCGTCGTCTGAGAGAAACTGCCCGTTGATAAGCGGGTGTTCCCTCGCATTTTGCTTCGACTTCGCGAATCGCTCGGGGGCAGCCTCTCGATTGGGAAGCAACGGTTCGTTGAGTCCAAAAATGTTGAGACTGGGAATCTTATCCATCCAGAGAATGTTGTCGACATAATCTTGTGCCTCAAGATTCTGGACGATCGAGCGAATGGCTTCCGATCCCTGACTTGTGAAAAATTGCTCGGATTCCACAACAATCACCACGTCGAACCCGGACGTCGGAATGGTCTCGACCTCCGGCGGTCTTTCGGAATCGGAATCCTCGCTGGTGTCGTCCAAATCGTCAGTTGGCGTTTCAAGTGAGCGGTCTGTCGTGATCCCAAGTGCCCTGGTGATTTTTTCCGGTGCAACGTAACCGCCGATGGCGATCAAACTGAGCGCGACGACTAGTAACGAAGATAGCCATCGCCGGTCGACAATCCATGAGGTTGCTAAACTAAATCTCGTAGACAAAACAAGACGCTCTTTTGTTGGCAGGCAGTGGAATGGGGGTCGGCAGTCTAACGCGTTGCCGCTTTTTTAGTTACCGGTTCATTTATTTCGAAGGTGCCTGAGCACCAGTCGCCGAATTTCTTCAGTTGAAAGCTCCCCGTTTCTGTCGAGGTCAAGAGTTCGAAACCCATTTTCACGGACGACGCGAGGTAATTCAGCGCGAGAGATAATACCATTTTTATCGGCATCATACTTTCTAAGATAATCATCAACGCCGGTTTGAGCTTGACTCAATAGCTGCGGGGAATCCCTCCGCTTTTGAGCATTCCCGTCTGCCTGTCGGGTTCTCGGAATCGCCACAAAGGCGAAGGCAACGGCCATCTCTTCGTCCGTCTGATCGCCCCACATAACTGCTTTTGTCGGGTCTGGATTCGCAGGATTCGCACTAGAGTTGTCGAACGTAACTTGGAAATCGAGAGAATTTATTTCTTGGAGGGGGATTGGGTCTTTGAGTTCGTAGATATGCTGCCAGTTAAAATCGTAATTGGGTACTTTCAGCAGAGTCGGATCTCGTTTTGTTTTGCCGGATTGTGAGAATTCCGCGTCGAGAGTGAACGACTTACCACGAAAGTGCATGTGTGGCGAAATACCGAGAAACTCTCCTACTTTCGGGAGTTGCTTGAACTTCCCAGAAACGTTGGCGTTTGCTTCGCCTGCCTCAATCACAAAACTCTGATCCATGGCAATGATGGTCAAAAGCTGTTTTTCGATTTGGGCCTCTTCCCCAAGGACCAGGCCAATCCGCGTAATGTCCTCGGTCGCTTGGCCGTTGGTTGTATAGTGTTGCTGGAAAACCAGTGTTGAACCGGCTGGAATTAGTCTGCCCTGCCGAGGATCATAACTTGGCGGTTTTTGTCCTGGCACATAGGCGGCCAGCCAACCGCCCAACCTCATGTCGGCGCCATCGGGAGGCCGAATAAAACAAATCGAGTGATGAACGACGCCGCGATCGCCCGGAATGATCTCAGCCGCAGTGACCCAAGTATCTTTTTTGAATCCCGGATCAGCCACGAAGTATTGATAATCTATGACTCCGTCGCTGGGGATTTTTGAAGCGTCGGTGGACATATCGACGATCAGGTCGGGTTCACGAGGAAGTCTCCACTCGCTTCCGAAACCGTAGTTCTTCGCTTTTGGGAGATCTTCAGGGTTACCTTCTGGAGATCCAGCAGCAACCCAATCGCGAATCATTTGCTTTTCGTCGCTTGTCATCCGCCGTTCGTTTTTGAATTCTCCGTGTGCGGGGTCGGCGTGCCACGGTGGCATTCGCTGATCGTCAATCACTTCCACTATCATGTCTGACCAACCGACGACTTCTTCAAAGCTCGACAATTCCATTGGGGCGAGTTCACCTTGGCGGTGACACTCCATGCAGTGATTTTGCAGTATTCGGGAAATTTGATTTGAAAAATTGACGTTCGATTTAAGATCTTTCTTTGTTATCCGTCCGATCAGGCAACCGTCTACTTCGGTCTGCGTAACCGATGGTTTACCGTCGGCTAAGCATTCGGAAATCGCGATCTTCAGGTCATCCCGAGTCGGGTTGCGTTTTGCTATCCCCGGTTGATATTGGTCATCAATTCGCCCGCGGTAAAGAATCTCTAGGTCTTCGTTGACTAGGAAAACTTCGGGCGTTCGTTCGGCTTCGAACTGGTCGGCAACTAGATTGGCGACGTCCTTGACGATTGGAATCGAAAAATTGAATCTTTCACGGAAGGCTTTGAGTTCTTCGATTGAATCCTGCTGGTTACTTGAAACCGCGATGAAATCGACTTGGGGGAATTTTTCGGCAAGTTTGCCTACCCGTCCGGAATAAAGCTTGGCAAGTGGACACTCCGTTCCAATGAAGCAAACTACCGTCAAATGTGAGCCCAGACTTTTTTCCAGAGCGATTGAATTTCCGTCTAGATCTTTAAGGCGAAAATCAAGTTCATCGCACTGGACTGCCGACGGAATTGCAGAAGCGGCGAAAAAAGCGATCAAAGCTAAATAACGGAGAGCATTCATGGGATAAAGGTACGCCGAGATTGAGGAGAAACGGTTCCGACCGACTTGCGACAACTTACCCGATAAGAGACAAGAGTTTTCACCAAAACTTTGAAAAACTTAACGCAGAATAAGGCGACTGGCACAGGTGTAAGTTAAGTTTCGTCTTCACGGCGGAATGGGTCAGTTGTCTTGTAGAGGCATTTTACCAGCAGCGATTTCGTCTTCAAATTCATCCATCATCGGCCAGTCGACCGCGCACGTTCCAAAATCAGCCATATGGCAGTATTCACCAACACGTTTGATCGCCGCGTCGAGGAGCGCGTTGTCTTTTTTGAAAATTGGTCCGTGGCTTGGCAGTAGCCACTTAACATCGCTCTCACGAATTCTCTGGAGTGACTTTTGGAATGCGATTAAATCACTGCCATGGTGAGCATCGATCGCTCCAATACAGCCATCTCGGTAGATGTTATCTCCGCTGAAGAGATAGTCGCCCATTCGAAAAGAAAGTTGGCTATCGGTATGCCCCGGAGTCAGCCAGACTTCTAATTCCAGACTACCCACTTTGATAGTGTCACCCTCGTTGAGCAGGTGTTCCACTTCGACCGGAGGCATCGTCATGTCGATTCCCTGTGCCTCAATTAGCGCGAAAGTTTTGATCCGGTCACCGCTCTGCAATGACGAGGCCGCTAACGGATGAGCAGAGACCGAGGTGCGCAGAATCTGTTTTGCTTTTGAGAGTCCTTGAATGTGATCGACATCCGCGTGAGTTGCAATCAAACTTTGACAGCCCGAAAACGGGAGGTCGATTTCCCGTATCATATTGATGATTTCGTCGACCGTATCTTCATAGCCGATATCGATGATCACCCATTGTCCGCCGTCGAAGACAACGTAAACGTTGCAGCCGAGAACCTGCCCAAGTTGGTGGTTGACTTCGATGATGTGTGGAAAGACGGGTTTACGTTCGAGCATGAAAAGCATTCCGAGGATAGTAAACAGTCCGTTGCACGGGACTGCTGCGAGACTTCATTTTATGGGTTTTTTAAATTTGGTTCAACAAGGAGAGTGGTGTGCCGGGCTCACAGATCGGATGTTAACGCTTGTTGGAGTCCGATTCGAAAATTCTCGTATTGAAACAGGTCACCAAGTTTTTCAACCAATTTTTTGTTGGAAACTCGTTTGTTGCTTCCCGAACGCGTGTTTTCGTTGACAGCTTCGGTTTCTTCCCAGGGGATTTCTGAAAGCCCAAGTTGTTTGGCAATGAATTGATAATACTCTTTCCGTTTGGGAGGATTCCCATCACTGACGTTTAACGTTTCCTGAACGATTCCCTGCTCGGCCACTTTTTGAATGATCTCGGCGCCATCGTCGACATGAATCAGGTTCAGGAATCCGTCGGAAGAGATTTTTTTCCATTGTTGTGATTGAATCAATGCTTTGGTAGGAACGCGTTGCGGCCCGTAGATACCAGCAAATCTAAGGATGCAGGATTGAGTTGCGAGCTTGCTGTTTTGAAGAAAACTTTCGGCGGCCAGGCAAGCTTTGCCCCCCTCTCTTGCCGGATCGGTCGGCGAATTCTCATCAATCCAGGCTCCATCGAAATTCCCATAAACACCTGTTGAACTGACATAGATGAATTGGGATGGGGCTTGGGAGATTCCCGAAAGAACGTTTTTTAGCCCGTCGACGTAAACGGCATGAACACTATCGTATCTTTTTCGGTCCATGCCGACGGAGAACAGGATTGTATCGGCGTGGGGGAGTCCTTGAACGGTGTCGGACTTGGTAATGTCCGCGATCACAGGAATTATGCCCTCTTTTTCCATTATTTTGGCGTTGGTTAGAGAGCGTGTCACGGCGTACACGTCGTCCCCTTGCGACTTCCACAAACGAGCAACACGAAAACCTAAATAGCCGCATCCAAAAACAAGACGATTCACGATTTTTCCTTCTAGTTATTCCGAATGTCGGGTTGATCTATTCGAAAAAAAACGGTTTTACGAAGGCTAAAAGCCCGAAAGCTGCGTATTTTATCTAGGAACGTTTTTCCTCGATCGCGCCCCGCCCTGTTTTGAATGGTACAATGTTAAACGGTTCCTGTTGAGCGGCACTGCAAAAGTTCGCCAAGTTTCGGTTTTTTATCACAACCTAAAGCTTGTCGCGGAGTTTATTTAACCGCACACCGCTCAAGCGGAGTTAAGAAGAATTTTTTCAGGATGAGTTTGAAATGCTTGATTTTAATCGGTTGATAGCCTGTTTCTTATTGTGTTGCACCGGCTGGGGGTTCCTTCCAGCGGACGTCTCTTTGGGGCAGGAGAGTGAAGTCCAGACAGACGCTAAAACTGACAAAGTAGACACTGATTTTTTGTTTTCTGGTGAAGCACCCAAGACAATTGAGCAACTTAGGCAGATGGAGACCCGATTCGCGGAAGTCTCCGAAAGAGTAAAGGCTGCCACCGTCAACATACAAATGAGTCAGTCCCAGGGGTCAGGCGTCGTTGTCTCAAGTGACGGCTACATTTTGACTGCGGCTCACGTGATTGGTGACCCGAATCAGTCCGCAAAGATTACTTTCCTGAATGATCTAGACGAAGACGGCAAACCGAAGGTCGTGTTTGCCAGAGCTGAGACGCTGGGCATTGATCGTAGTATCGATTCAGGGATGCTCAAGATTGTAGAAAAGAAAGGCGAGGAAAACGATTTCCCTTACATCGACATCGCCATCTCGGCCGAACTCAACGAAGGTCAGTGGGTTATGGCAGTTGGTCACCCCGGGGGATTGGATAAAGCGAGAGGAATGGTAACCCGAATTGGACGCATTCTTTCCGCCAGCAGCCGAGTAATTCGTACGGATTGTACTCTCGTTGGAGGTGATTCCGGTGGACCCTTAATCGATATGAACGGTGACCTGATCGGAATTCACAGTCGAATTGGTTCCGAATTAGTCGACAACCTACATGTCCCCGCAGATGTTTATTCAGAAAATTGGGATTCGTTAGCGAAAGCGTTGATACTCGATGGGACGCCAAGTTTGGGTATTAACGTCGTAGACGATACCAACGTCATTAAAGAAGTCAGCGAGGGACGCGCCGCCGATAAGGCCGGGCTTAAGGTCGGAGATATCATTCTGGAAATTGATTCGATTGACGTTACCGACAAAGCTTCATTAGGAAAAGCGATTAAAGAACTAAACTTAAAACCGAATGCGAAAATTGAGATTGTCGTTTTAAGAGAAGCCAAAGAAAAAGAGCTTGAACTGAAAGTCGGCGAAAAGGGGAAAAGTTGAGTCGAGAGTCTTGTTCTGAGCTCTCGTTGTCGACCCCATGTGACAATTCCCTCCTTGTTGCCCATACCTAAAAGAAACCAGTCATGAAAAAATATATCCAACTAACCTCCACTGTCGCACTTTTGTTTCTATTTTTGGTTGCGACAGTAGGTGCCCAAGAAGCAACCGAGGGGCAAAGTCAGGAGAAACCCAAAAAGGGAACCACGGAATCTGTCCAACCGTCGGACAAGCCAGAATCAAAAAAGTCTGATAGTGCTGATTCGAAGCAAGAAGAAAAAGGTGATGCAGATTCGGGTTCGTCCAAGGACAAACTGAAGAGTAAGTCCGATGGCAAATCCGAAGAAAAATCGGATTCGAAAAAGGATCAGGATAAAGACAAAGGATCCGATGACGCTGAGACAAAGAGTCTTGCCGAAAAAGCACGGACATCTTTCCGCAATCGATTCAACTCGAAAAAATCTCAATCTGTCAGCAAGTTCTCGAAACAATCCGATCAATTTGTGTCGATTTTCGATCCAATTTTGGGATCAATTGACGCGTCTACCGTGCAGGTCGTTTCCGGCACGAGGCAAGTCGCCCTAGGGACTGTAGTGGACGCAAACGGTTTTGTGCTTACCAAAGCAAGTGAATTGAAGGGGAAATTAGGTGTTGAAATGCCGGACGGCAAGGTTTTGCTGGCTACGGTCATTGGAATTGATAAGCCGACTGATCTGGCACTTTTGAAGATTGATGCCACTGATTTGCCAGTTGGACAGTGGAGTGCTGATCCGACTCCGCAAACGGGACGATGGCTTGCGACCCCCAAAGCAGGTGAAGACGGGAAAGCGACGATTGGAGTTGTAAGTGTCGACGCAAGAGAAATTCCGCCGTCGAAACCCTTTATTGGGATCATGATGGAAGATGCCGAGGAAAATAAAGGCGTTCGAATCACTCAAGTGATTGACAATTCACCAGCTGACTTCGCAGATATATTAGTGGGCGACGTAATTTTTAAGCTTGACGATTACGAAATTAAAGACGTTCTTGGGGTTCGTGATGCGATCGGACAGTTCGAAGTGAACGATCGAGTTACGCTCGGCGTTCTCCGAGAAGACAAGGAGATAGAGTTGCGTTTAAACCTCGGTGAACAAGATAAGATTTCACCAAACAGTAAACGTAGTAATATGCAGAATAGTATGGGAAGCGTTTTGAGCCGTCGGCGGAAGAAGTTTCCAATGGCGTTTCAGCATGATTCAATGCTAACTTCCAAGACGTGCGGAGGCCCTGTTGTTGATCTCTCAGGAAAGATCGTTGGAATTAATATTGCAAGAGCGGGCCGCGTTTCGAGTTTAGCGCTTCCGGTAAGCGAAATTCGAGATATCGTCAAAGAGCTCAAGACCGGCGATAAGTCACCTGAGAAAGTGAATAAGGTTGAGATCGCGAGTATCTCTAGCGAGCTTAGCGAAATGGATGAGAAGTATTCTCACCTGCCAAACAAAAAAACGGTACTTGAGCAGAAGTACAACCAAGAGCGTGCTCGAGTCGAAGAATTAAACAAATCAATTTCTGATTTGAAGAAACGATTGAAAGTCATTGAAGAGAAGAAAGCCGTTTACGGAAAAGATCTCAAGAGTTTGAAAGGCCAAATTACGAACGTTGAGAAAACACGACAGCGGCTTGAAGCGGATCTTGAACAACTACGAATTGGAAGTCGGTAATCGGCGGTACACCAGATGTCTGTAACGTTGCTGGCCCCTAATTCAATTTGATTGTGCCTGGTAAGTAATTACATTTCTTGTGATTTGTTGTTGAGCGTTTTCCCCTATGGCAATTTCTTGGAATCGCTGGTCCCGAAAACTACACCGATGGGGGGCCTTGCTAACCTGTCTGCCGCTTTTGTTAGTCATCGGCTCAGGCTTGTTGCTTCAGGTCAAAAAACAATCCACATGGGTGCAGCCAGCAACGGTCAAGGGTGTTGGTAAAGTTCCCGAATTAGAATGGAAACGATTGCTTGAGGCTGTCGTTGCAGTACCGCAATCGGAAGTTTTGAGTTGGGATGATATTGACCGAGTCGACATCCGCCCAGGCAAGGGGATTGCGAAGGTTCAATGCGAGAACCGTTGGGAAGTTCAGGTAGACCTGCAGACATCCGAAGTGAAGGCGGTTAATTATCGCCGTTCTGATTTGATCGAAAGTCTCCACGATGGATCTTTCTTCAGCGATGCGGCGAAACTGTGGGTTTTCTTTCCCAATGGACTTATTTTGCTGGGCCTGTGGTTCACAGGCGTCTACCTGTGGTGGTTGCCGATTGGAGTGAAACGGAAGAAGAAGAGAAAACGGCAGGCGTCTCAGAAGGCTAAGACAGTAGCTTGATATCTCTGATAAGCGGCCTTCAGGGAATCTCCCATCGGTTACCTGATTTCGAATGACTGTAATTTTTTTAGAGCGATGCGGTGCTTGGCTTTTTGATCAGTTTTTTCATAGTAGGTTGCAATGTTGGCGAGGCATTGCGAGGCGTCTTCATAGCTTTGCAGTTTAATAAATTCGTCGTAAACGTAATTTAGCAAGCCAATCCCCTGCTCTTCCCGGCCTCGCATCAAATAGGCCAATCCATAATCAGCTTGAGCACGTAGTCGTTCATGAGCTGGCCACTGGCTTGAGGTTTTGATTGCGGACTGAAGTAGGTTCATGCCTTGTGCGAGGCTGCCGTTTTGCAATTTTAGTGTCGCCAGGATTGCCTTGGCTCGATCTCCCAAAAGCGATGGTTGAGATCCAAGTCTTAGAAGAATTGCTGATGCAGGCCCCTGCTGGCCTCCGTCGATCATCGCGAGTGCCTGTTGCATTTGCAGTTCCTCTCGCAGCGAAACGCCATTGACGAGAGCTTCTGATTTCTTAAACGCCAGAATGGAGTTTTGAGATTCATGGCGTTTGAGGCTTTGAATGCCAATGGTCGCCCAAACCACTGCTTCGTCGATAGAGGATTCGCTAAAGCCAAATTCGAGATTTTCATTTCGAAGAGAGTGTTCTAACTGTCCAATCACTTCTGCTGGCCACTCGGCAGAGACGGGTCTTAGGAACGCCGCTTTGCTCCAGAAAGCCGGGTCTTTGAGTTCGCCCTCAACGGCATACTGACTCTGGAGTTCAATTGCTGTGAGCCAACTCTTTTGCCATTGTTCTAGTTGATCTGCATGCCGAAATGCTTCGCCAAGCAAAAGTCCAGTATGAGCCGCCTGAATTGGTTGGGATTGTTCCTGAAGGGTTCGAGCTCGACTTAAGGACTTGATGCTGTTTTCGTAGTCCTCGTTCATTAAGTGAGCGATTCCTTCTAGTCGCAAGGATTCTGCTTTCGCGATGAGTGAGTTGCTTTTTTCCGCACTCTTGGACAACTGAATTGAAAATGCTGACTTCGTGTCATTGATTTGCAGGAACGCAAGGAATCGGTTTCGGTTTTCGAGGAAGCTTCCTGCTTTTCCCTGATTGTATTGCTGCTTAACAAACGACTGCCAGGAGTCTTGCTTTCCACTAGTCCATTGTAGATCCAACGCTCGGGCAAGAACTTCTCGGTGGCTGGCAGAAAGTTGGTTTGAGCCTTCTCCCCACATTATTTTTGTGGCGATGTCAGGGTACAGGGCCACCATGTTGCGAAGCGAATTCCATCGCTCAGATTCAATCATTTCTTTGACGACGCCGCCGAGCGATTCCGCAGTAAAGGCGAGGTTTCCGGTGTCGCCCAGAGTTAGGCCGCCGGCAAGTCTGAGTTTTTCCGGGATTGGTTTGCCCGATGAATCGTAGTGCTCGTTTGGTGAAGGAACCGAAGCGGTGTCTATAATTGACTTTTTAAGAAGATCGGTGTCTGGATTTTCTGAATCAATGTTGAACAGCGAGCATCCGCTCAATCCAATCCCCATGACAAGACACAATGCCCCCACGAATCGAAAGGCGATTGCTTTTCGGAGGGGCTGGTGTCGGTTGGTGGGATTGGTGTTTTTCAAGGATCGAGCAATCAAAATTAATGGGACGGTTGCCGAAGTAAAAACTCTTAGTAGTTTCGCGGGACGATGTTGTGGAATTGGAAAAATTTATGCAGTCCACAGTCGTCCAGTTCCGTCTGAAGAACTTCATCAGGTGAAAAGGTTGAGAGGGTTTGTTCTCCGCTTAAGGCGGTTGGGTGCACACTTAGTTGCTGCAATAAATCTTGACTGATGGCAGCAGACTCCGAGGGGGTGTTGAATACATAAGGCCTTATCATGACAACCAGTTCACGCCGAATGCGGCTTGTGTTTTGTTTGCGAAAAAAGAAACCGAAGACTGGTAGTTTTCCTAGGCCGGGTACTTTCTGACGCTGGTCAGAGATCTCGTCTTCGATCAGACCGCCCATCACTACTGCCAGACCGTCTTTGGCGACAAAGGTGCCACTGACTGTGCTGCGGGTTACTGTGTCGACTACAAATTCTTGTGTGGAGTTGGTGAGGCTGAGGACGGGGATTTTTCCACCATCAACGACTCGTTGGGCATTTTCTTGAACGACCCGCAAGGTAACCGTGCGGTCGGCGTTAATGCTGGGAGTGATCAGCAATGATTGTCCAATGTCGCGTAGTTCTGTGATCGGAGTGCCAGCGATAGTGTTGGAGCTAGTCGCGGAGGTGCCGACAATCTGTGTGGGACTGAAACCAATGGTCAACGGAATCGTTTCACCGATGAAAATTCGACTCACTTCGTTGTTGGCGGTTAAAAGTAGCGGAGAGTTGAGGATGGTGACTCGGTTGTCATCTTCTAGTAATTGCATCCTTGCACGGAAGTTGTTGCTGACGACCTGGAATGTAAAATCACCTTGATTTAAAACCGAACCACCGGGGATCATCGAAGCAATTTTTTTAGCTTCACCAGAAAACTTATCAGATGGCGTTGGTAAAATGTCGCCTGTTGTAAAGCTGCCGGCAGTGGTCGAGCCGTCCGAATATTGGTAGTCAAATACACTTCGGAATTCATCATCGAGAAGAATCCTCATGACTTTGAGTTCGAGTAAAACTAAAGGAGTGGGGACGTCGAGGCTTTGGATTAGCGTCTCAATTTGTTTCATCGTCGCATCGTCACCGGTCCGGACAACGACTTGATTGTTTCTGCGAACCACCGTTACATAAATCGTCGCTTGCCGTTCTTTGAGCAGTTTTGAAATTGGGTCATCTAGATTCTCTGGAAGCTCGTTACGCGTCGACCGTTCATTGATTGCGTCAATTAGTTGCTGGATTTCATCGGAAGACAAATTGCTTAGCGGCTCAGTTTCATCAATCGCTCGATTGCGACTGTTGCGGTACGCGGGGTTTGTACTGAAGCCCCCCATTCCATTAAGGGAATTAAATGAGCGGCCACCATAAGTCTGTCCCTGAAATGAGCCGAGACCAAGGTTGCGGCTGTCTACTAAATCAAAACGATTAAGTCGGTGGACGAGATCAAGTACGGAGTCCTGGTCGCCGACACCAAAGTTGAGGACGACGCGGTCACCAAACAGGTCGCGAATCGCCACAGCCGCATCTACTGGATTGGGGTAAAGTAAAGTGAAAACGCGCGTCTGTTCATCACGAAAACTTGCAAGGTTCTCTTCATACTCTTCGGTGGTATGGATTCGGATTACCCCAGAGTTTTCGTCAATGCGGTAATACAGATCATGGGTTTTGGTTAGGTTCTCCAAGACGTCCATCGCTTTGACGTCGCGGAGAAAAAGGTTGATCTTAACCTTGGTGGCTTCTGTCGATGGAACAATGTTAATTCCAGATTGTTCAGAGAAAAGCCGCATCGCATCGCCGAGCTCTTGATCTCGGAAATCAATCATCTCAATTGATTTGTCTGGAATGACTAATTTATCCGAGAACGACATTAAGAGAGGGTCGTCGGTGTCGATTAAAGGCTCGAGATTGTCAGGATCGATCGCTGGAGTAACCGGCTGAGCTTCTTGAATGATAGGCGTGGGCGCGTTGGGGGTCGGATTGACGACCTGCGCACATAAACTACGACCTTCCGCCTTAATAGCGAAAAATAAGAATGCAGTCATGAGCAAGGGCGAGCAGCGAAATGCGAGCGCCCAGGCGTTCAGTAACATCCGTGTCATGGTTTCTCCAAATTCACCAAAGCGAGTAATGCCTCGCAGTGAATTGGGCAGATTGGGGGGGTTAATCGTACAAATAAACGGTACGTTCCAGCTCTGGAAAGTACAACTCGATCATTTCTTTAGAGATATTCTTGACTTCCATCAAGACCCAAACCCCATCGGATACTGGCACCGACAACTTCGTGTTGTTCCGGATTCTAATAATTGTGTTCTTAGATTTTAGAATTGCGGCGCTGCGGTCTCCGTTAATAATCTTGGATTGGACGTTAAACGTAGGCATTTGCAGCAATTGCTTCCGTAAATTAATCGTCTGTAATTCCAAGTCTTTTGTTAGCTTAGCGATTTGCTTTTGAATGCTAGCAATGTCAGCTTTTAGTTTTTTGTTTTCTTGAACAAGAGCGGCGTTCTGTTGAACGAAGGTGTCAAGCTTTTCGACGTCTCGAATTTTTGAGAGTGTTTGCTCGATAACTGTGGATGGTGCGGTCGGGTCCTGTTTCTCTTGTGCGTCGGTGGTGGATGCGAGCACAAAAAGACCAATTAAGCCAATCGTAGAAAGCACGACGAACATCGATTTTGAATTATTCATAACGTGCTTTCAGGTAAAGTGCTGGGTCAGTGATTGGACGCGATTTTTTTAGAGGGTGCTGAGGCTAATTGCCGGCTGCGAGTAGTGCAACGAAAAATGAAATGTAGACATAGCCAACGACCAAACCGATTCCAATCGTTAGCAACGGAGTCAAAATAGAGTTCAGCCTTTTGACTGATGTATGAAATTGGGCTTCGTGGAAGTCAGCAACTTCTTCAAGGACCCCTTTGAGATCTCCTGATTGTTGTCCGACCGAAACCATCTTTTTTAACATCGGCGCAAACGCATTGCCCACATCGATTGCATCGGCGAAATTCCCGCCTTGAATGATTGATGCCCGAGCGTTGTTGACGGTTTTTGCAGTAAAACGATTATATAAAAGTTTTTCAACCGTTCCCAACCCATCAATCAGCGTGATCCCACTCTCAAGCATAACGCTCAAACTTCTCGCAAACGTTGAAGTTTCACACAGCTTGAACAGTGTTCCAACAATTGGAATTCGAAGTGCGTTTCGGTCGATCCACATTCTGCCTTCTTTTGAGCGATAGGCCGTGATTGAAAAAACTGCGATCCCGATGAGGATGATTCCAACCAGTGGGTAATACTGCCTCATGAAACTAGAGGTGTTGACTAGTCGTTGAGTCATCGCCGGCATGTCTTTTCCAAGGCTTTGGAGGTAAATCTCAAGTCGTGGGATTAGGTAGACAACCATGTAAGCAGTTACGCCCACAGCAATCAGGAGCACTAACAGGGGGTAGACTAAGGCTGATGAGAATTCTTGGATTCCACGTCTTCGCGAACGCATGGTAGCAACGGCTCTCTCAAGCACAGGTGGAAGTTCACCGGTTCTTTCACCGACTCGAATCAGTTGAATCGTGAATTCAGGGAAACAGCGATGTTTACTCATCGCTTGCGAGAGGCTGTCGCCCGATTGGATGTTGTTAACGATTACCTTCCAAATCTTGCCGAGAGACTTGCGAGGTGCTTCGTCCGTGAGGGCGATGAGTCCGGAGAGGAGTGGCATGCCGCCCTTGAGCATCATCGAGAGTTGTTGGAGGCTAAGTTCGACGTCGACTGCCCGGGGCCGAAGGTACTGAGAAAAGTCTAATTTAAGGTTCGATTCAACCGGTGCATTGACCGGTGCCACGCCAATCACAATCAGCCCGCGACTTCGCAGCAATGACGCGGCTGCAGAGCGACTGGTTGCGTCAACCACCCCCGCACGCGGTCCGCCAGTCGCGTCTCTTGCTTTGTAACGAAATTCTGGCATGGTGTTAGTAAGGGCTAATGACGGTGGCGATTTGTTGGACGGATGTTAATCCCTTGGTAAGTTTCGCGATGCTGTCGTCCATCAAATCAGGTAACTGTCTTTCGTTCAGAAGTTGTTGGATGTAGGTTTCGTCTGGCCGGCTGGCGACCACCCGAGCCATTTCTTGATCGTAAACAATAAACTCAAACAATCCGATGCGGCCCATGAATCCAGTGCCTGCACAATAGCGGCAGCCTCCGGCGCGGTAGACCGTGGTTCCGGCTAACTCAGGGCAAGCGAGTGAAATAGCTTCGGCCTCCGGCATGGCGTAGGCTAATTTGCATTTTTGGCAGAGTTTTCTTACCAGCCGCTGGGCGGCAAACATCCGGGAAACAGCTCCAATTAAGAACGGTTTGATTCCCATATCGGCCAGTCGCGTGATGGCGCCGACTGCAGAATTAGCGTGAAGTGTGGTGAAAACGAGGTGGCCAGTTAGTGCCGCTCGGATGGCAGTCTCTGCAGTTTCTTCATCGCGAATCTCACCGATCATCAAGACGTCGGGGTCGTGGCGTAAAGAACTTCGCAACGCCTTATGGAAACTAACTTTATCATTCGCGTCGACCTCGACTTGCGAGATTCCGTCAATGACGTATTCCACTGGATCTTCGATGGTAATGACATTGAGCGACTTTCGATTAATCAGGGATCTGATTGCTCCGTAAAGTGTGGTACTTTTTCCACAACCGGTCGGCCCTGTCATTAAAATGAGCCCATTGGGTCGGTCAATTACCCGTTCAAACTGAGCGAGGTCTGGTGAAGACATCCCCAAACGGCCAAGGGTCAAGTCTTGTGTTTGCGTCGCGAGTAAACGTAGCGTCATCCGTTCCCCGTGTTTGGTTGGGATCGTTGCGGTACGGATGTCAATTTCGCTGTTATGGTCAGAGCTAAGTGTGAAGCGACCGTCTTGTGGTGCCCGGCGTTCCGCAATGTCCATTCCCGACATCACTTTTAATCGAGAAAGGAGTGGTTGGTGGACAGCAATTGGGAACTGGCGATAGTCATCAAGTAATCCGTCTACCCGAAGGCGGATTCGAAGGTCGATGGAAGAGGGTTCAATATGAATGTCGGTCGCCTGTCGAATCAACGCAGCGTGGAAAATTTCGTCGCCAACGGCAACGATGTTTTCAGACTCCGGATCAACCTGGGTGCCGGTAAATTGGATTCGCACCGGTTCACTTTGGTTGCCGTTCCACCTCACGGTATCCTGAAAGATTCGTTGAATCGCTTCGAATAGTGTTTCGGGATCGGCGGCAACCACATCGACCGGATGAGAGATGTAACGTCGGACGGCCTGGATGCTCTGCTCATCGTTTAGGTCTTTGCAGGCAATTAGGACTCGGTCATTCTGTAATGTAAACGGTAGCACCTGCCGGCGCGTCGCAAGGTTGGCCGGGATGCGCAATGCCCAAACTGGATCAATTTTGACTTGATCCATATTGAGTAGTTCAGTGTTATTACTGACGTCGGACATAGGTGTACGTTCAAGCTCGAGTGCGAAGTGAGATCTGTGACAGGATTTCTGGATTGCGGGCGAGACCAAAAGCCGTCTGTTCGGAAATCAAGCGTTGTCGCCACAATCGTGCGAGGCTGTCGTCGAGAGTCCACATCCCTTCTTCGTTGCTGTTTTGAATAATCGAAGAGAGTTGATTCAAGTTGGCGTTAGCAATTAAATTTGAAACAGCCTGGTTGGCATGCATGACCTCACTAGCGAGCACTCGTTGGGAAACTGCTGCCGGATCGGGAGTTTGAGCTTTGACGGCAAGGCGAGGCAACAGATGTTGGACAACGATTGTTCTCAGAACTGTGGCGACCAGTCTTTGGGCGAGTTCTTGTTCTTCGGCAGGGTAAGCGCTGATCAGGCGTTCGATCGCGGTCTTGCAGTCTCCGGCGTGGAGGGACGCAAACACGAGGTGTCCTGTTTCAGCAGCTGTGATCGCAGTTCGGATCGTATCAACGTCCCTTAATTCACCCACCAAAATTATATCTGGATCTTGACGGACTGCGTCGACTAATGCTTGGTGGAAGTTTTCAACATCGACGCCAATTTGTCGTTGGTTGACCAATGACTTTTGCGATGGGTGAATAAACTCGATCGGATCTTCAAGCGTAATGATGTGACTTGCCCGTTGAGCATTAATGCGATCAATCATCGAAGCGATGGTCGTACTTTTTCCTGAACCCGTCGGCCCAACCACGAGAACGAGGCCATCTTGGAGCGAACATTTGTCGTAAAGCCGTGGGTTTAATCCGAGTTGCTCAAGGGTGGGGATGGTGTTGGATAGTCTGCGGAAGGAAAAAGAAATCTGCCCTTGCCGACGATAGATGTTAAATCGGAATCGATGATCGCTGTCGATGGAGAATGCACCATCCACTGACCCTCGTAAGGCAAGCTGTTTCTGCTGTGACGCTGAGAGTATGGAGTTTGAGAACTCCTCTGCCAATTGGGAAGAGAATTTATTTTGCTCAAGCTCTGAGGAATCTAATTTACTAAGCATCCCATCGATCCGGAAATGGATCGGTTCCCCTACCGAGCAGTGGATGTCCGAGGCATTAGAATCAATAGAGCGTCTTAAAAGAACGTCTAGGAATTCAGGGGATGAGTTATCGGGGGTCATTTTTCTTTTCCAACGATAGGCAGTCTGGCCGCTCCTGATTTGAAGTTTCGTTCGTTAAATTACGAAAACGATCGTCCACATTTTTTGAGTCTTGTTTTCAGGGTCTGGTTTCATTGTAATCGAAACCGGGATGATGCTAGTGGCGGCAGTGTTGACATCGGTGAGGAATTTCAGCACATCGAAAAAAGCCCCTTTGACTTCCACTGGCCAAAACTCCACCGGTTCTTGAACGGCTTGTTCGTTCATCATTTCAAATAAATCACGCATGTAGGCGGAGACCGTCATGCTTTCCGTACCACCTTGTGAGACGATGGAAAGATTGTAGTCACGCATTAACTCAGTGATTTTCTCGAATGTTTCGAGGCGAGATTTTCGGCTTCTCCAGCTTTGGCTCAATTCCCGAATCTGTTCTTTGGAATCGGATTCTCGCGTTCTCAGTCTTTCAAGGCTTTCTTTTTCGTTTTCGAGATATTGTTTTGAAAGCTGAGCGGATTCCTCGGAAACAGCCACTTGCATTGCAGTGCTGTACTCGGCCTCGATTCTTGATTTTTCCTGACGCAAAGGAATAGCGAATACAACGGAGTATACCGCCAATATCAAAGCTGCCGGGAACAGCATCAACAGAAACCGTTCTCGTTTTGAATTATCTTTGAGTGGGGTGATCGCCATGAAGGTATGTCAGGTTTGAAGATTGATCTTTGGGGTGGTTTGTAAACGCGGCTGATCTGTACGACAGGACAATGGTTCGTATTTAATTCTTTTTTCGAGGTTGGACGGCGGATTCGAATGGCCCTGTTTCTGCTAATAGGATGTTGTAATCCCACGGGCCGCCTGTGGTGAGTTTTTGTTGACCTTCTTGACGCGCCGGGTTTACCGCCCAGCCAAGTTTGACGGAGCGTTCTCGAAGACTTTTTGCAAGCCCCTGAGCGGCTTCACCATTGAGTGAAACTCCTGAAATGAGGATGCCCTCTTCTGTTCCCTCGACCTGCTCAATTACGAGATCTTCGGTTCGCATTTCAATCAGCAGTTCCAGCAGCGTGGCAAAGCGATTGTTTTGACTCTCAAGGAAAAAGGTGATGCGTTTCAGGTCATCCCCAAGGGCGGTAACTGCTGTTTCGACCTCAGCGCGTTTTTCCAAAATTTGAATCAGCTGGCCATCGTTTTTCTTTTTCTCGGTCGCAGGCAGTTCTATTTCTGCGATCTTGGCTTGTAAGCTTTGATTATACTGTTTGACGTACTGTCCGTGCCAAAAACAAAACCCAACAACAAGTAGAGCGATGATTCCTGAGAAAATATGTCGGATTGGGCGCGTGGGCGTGCGATCAAAATGTCTGAGCCGAGGAGCCAAGATTGAGTCCAGGCGTTTTCTGTAGTTGTTAGCAACAGTGCCGGCCCATCGTTTTGCGGTCGCGTCGTCTGTCAGATGCTCAAAAGTTGCATGCTCTTCGTCCAATTCGATAGTCTGGCTACCCGTGAGGATAGGTTCATTGGAAACGAGTGGTTCAGTCGACCGCTGTTTGACGTGTTCCAACCGCGTTGAATTTTCGGTGAGGTGAAAAACCAAGTCTTCCCAGACCTCGACGGTTCGACGGTTGCTTCTGACTTCAGTATTTGCTGCGAAACCGGAGGGGTGAGCAATGAGGATGTCGCGGCAACCAAGGGATTCCAGGTGTTCGTTAATCGCGTCCAGGTCTGTGTTTCTGATTGCGCTAACCCAGAATTTTTGATAGTCGTCTTCGACACCAAGATTCGTTGAGGCGAGTGAAATTTCGTCAATGTCGATGCCGGACAGGGTTTCCGCTTCGAACTTCAGGACCTCCTCTAAATCGCTGGGCTCGATCCCGCTTACACTGAGTTTAGGGAGGAGAACGATCTGAGACCAAACATCCGCGGAGAGCACCAGTGTCCGACTGCCAAGTCTCGGTTGATTTTGGGTGACTTGAATGATGGCTTCGTATAAAGTCGATTCGACATCTACCGTTTCCTGTACATAAAAGTTGGGTTGGGAGATGTCTTTGCCAAAATCAGCGCGCACCATCTGGCGATCAAAAAAAAGCAGAATCGAGATGTCAGATCGTTTGGCCATTGCGGTGCAGATTTCAGCGATTTGCGGTTTAGTCGAAGTTGCCGACTGCGTTTGCCGCGATTTAATTAATGAAGCGGGATTGGTCTCAAAGTGTGGTTTAAATTTGAACTGTCTTATTCGTTGATGGCCGACGCCCGCGCTTGAAAATCAAAAATGATGGGTGGGCCGTTGGGAGTAATTTGCATGTATTTAATTTGCCGTTTCCCGTTGACGTCAGCGACAAGAGCTCGAAAACCAACAGGAACGCGACTGAACAAAAAAGACCCCGGTTGTTTGTCTTCATCGTCATATACGACGAGCGACGTCAAGGAGGAATTGGGGTCGGGAGTTAACAATGCAATCCGAACGGTAGCACTTTCGGGGCGATCGAGGAGGACTTTACCGGTTACTTGAACTTTTCCGCCTGACAAATTCGCTGACAGCACCTGGGGTTCAATTTGATTGTTAGATAACGGAACCGTTATTTGTAACCGTCCGAGCGTCCCCATTTCGTCGACGACTGTTTCGGGAGGCCGTCCCCACGGATCGACAAGCTTAGAGGTTCCGATTGGAAGTTGCAGATAAGGCCCTCTCCAACCGCAAGGGAGTCGAATGGCAGAGTAGTCCTCGGGTTCCGCTGGGCCGGCACGAAATTCAAATGGAAATTGAATTGCGAGTTGGTTTTCGTTTGACCATAACTCGCTAAGTGATAGATATTCCTCTGGGTCTTCGTCGTTGGTTTCGATTCGTGGAAATCGTCCAACATCAGCGACGAAACCGGAGACAATTGGCGTGCCATCAAGCTGGAATTTTTGGGCGGGACCGAGCGTTGCAACTTTGATTTCTTCCAGTAACCTTGCGGCGGATTCAAATCTCTGGCTGTCGACTTGGGGTTGCAATGATTGAACAGCGACGGTTGCAACGATGGCTAAAATTACGAGGACGACCATTAGCTCGAGGAGAGTCAAGCCGGAACGGAATCGCTGATTGGGGAAGAGCCGACTAAGTTTGGCTGAGCAAATGCGTGCCATCTCATTGGTCCTCGGTATTGCTAGGGCCGGCGTTTAACAGGCCGGCGTCTTAGCACCGGGTGTAGTTCCGCTGTTACTTGCGATTATCAGGGTAGCGGAGGAACATCACTAAGTCGTCACCACACTCTGAAAGGGTGAGTTCATTGACCTCGTTCTCCCCCGGTTTCATGTTCGCAATATCATCGGGCGTTTCAATCTCGCCGTTGGGACCCGCTGAAACGACACGGATGAATTTTGATTCGGTTTGATTGATGGTTCCGTCTTGATCAAAGTCAACTTGTAATTCAAGTTCATTTCCCCAGCCGTCTACGATCGTTGGTTCACCTGTCTCGTTACGACCCGTTGCGTGCACGTAGGGCCCATGCCAACCAATTTTGTTGACAGGATCGTAAGTTTTGAGTTCGGGCGCGGCTTCTTCCATGTGCGCCGGAGCATCCTCTTTGAGCAAGTCATTGATTTCCCGAGGGAGGGCATTTGTTTTGTGCGACAGTGACTCAATGACTCCGTCTTCACCGGCCATTGCCTCTCGAACCGTATTAAGCGTAGCTTGGGTTGCAATCTCGACAGGGCTGTTAGCTTCTCCCGCGGGAGTAACTATGTCGATGTTGTTGAACGTGGGGAAAATGATCAAAGCAGTCGCGATTAAAATAACCAACACGACTAATAACTCGAGAAGCGTCAAGCCACGCCGGTTCAAACAACGAAGCGAGCCGCGGTTTTGGCAGACCTTGACCGAGGTGGTATGGGAAGTCTGTTGATTTTTGTGTGTGCGGTTGTAGACCATGATTTTTTACCAACACGAAAAAACTGTTGCAAGCTAATCCGTGTAATAGTCCTCCAGTTCCTTGGAGACACTGTGAATTCCATCTCGACCGGGAATCGCTGCTCCGACGTAACGGGCAACCGACTTAAGTTCGTCAACTGATCTAATTTCGACCAGTAGTAAGTACCGCGAGTACATGTCATCCGGGCTTTGTTCGCGGCTATCTGAAAAGTGGACTGGGCTCTCTGAAAAGGCAGCCTTTGCACCGGCACCGACCATTGAACACTGCTCCCCTAATCCAATCACGATGTACTTCGCGTTCTCCGCAGGCTCAAGGTTCCAGTCCTGTGGAAGCAGCGTTGTCGCAGAATCATCGCTAAGACTGCAAACGTTCGAGTCAGAACCAATTTCAACGGGCGTTTGGTCGTGGGAATTGTAGGTGGCGTTGATTGTTTCAGTAGCTGCCGGGACGAGTTCGGTAATGCCAATTTCTCGAAGGGCGCCCACGTCGGCAACGCTTAAATTGGTCGTTTCAAAGATCTCTGCCCCACCGATGTAACTTGGGATATTGCCATCGAGGGAATCCGATCCAGCGACCAGAGCATCAAAACGATTCCCAATCTTACCTTGAGAGAGCAAAGATGTTCGCCGAATGGTTGCGTCAATCTCAGGAATGTTAGAGGCTGCGGTTGCGACTTGGGTGCGTTTAAGCATCCCGGGCAAAGTCGACACGACGATTCCACCAAGTGCGATCAGAATCGTGAGAACCACCAACAATTCTAGCAGCGACAGCCCGGATCGAACGGTTGGTCGTGCTGGAAAGATTTGTTGTTGAGTGTTATTGAACATCAAAATCGTGGTCCGCTACATCGAAAAATTGTACCGACTGGTCTCACGCGGGGCGAAATCGGAAGGATCGTCTCTGCCCCTATTATCTTTTCGGCTCGAATTAAGCTGAGATCGAACCTACAGCATTTTACCTTACTTATCCGACTAATAACGATTTTACGATTGATCGCTACAAACTTTGCGATCACGAAATCGAAAAACCCCCTCGATTGGTAGGCTTTTCGCCCTTACGTTTAAACCGGCGCGTAACAAAGCTAGCAACCGAGCAATTAAGGGAACGGTGAGTAAACTCACGAATTACTGAAATACTCGCTTAGTCTTTGTTTGAAACCGCTTTCCCGAAGGCTGCGGAGCCTCCGACGACGGGGATTTCCAGCGTTGTGCTGCTGAGGTCGATCGTCAATTCCGTGCCCGCATCGGGCCAGAGGGTAAAGTCTCGATCGCTTGAGAATATCATCAATCCAATCTTCTGCCCCGCAGGAATGATTTGATCGTCCGGTTCAAGTTCGAAACTGAGTTCGTAAAATTTTTCTGGAACCAGCGGAGCACTCTCGGTCAGTGAGAGATTGTTTTGTGGATCGGCCCATCCCCGTGTGATGATATTGTCGTTCAGTTTTGACGAATCACTGTAGGGAAGTGAAACTAGCCATACTGAAAGGTTGGCCGCTGGCTTATTTGAAGCGAGTTTGATTTTTAGCGTGGAGGTTCCCGAAAGGTGGATGGGTTCTTTCAGGGTGGCAGTGGCGTAGAGCAAGCGGTTGTTTGAATCAGCCGATTGTGCCAGTTTCTTTCCGCTGAACTGGACATCGTCAACAAGCGTCTCCTTGCCTTGAGATTTTGTGTTTCCAGCGAGCTCTAATGAACCAGTGGTCTTCCCACCCTTTCCCAACGTAAGTAACACGGGAGCAGCATCGGGATTGGGGTAGTCTGCATAGGGCGTTGGGTTTTGCGGGCGAGCATCTTCGCGAACGACCCAGGCCTTCGCATCCTTTTCGACGTCATTTTCAATTCCATGGAGGTAACGAGTGAACCATCGATTCATCAACTTCATCGGGACGTAGCCGCGATGTCCTCCTTGGTGGAGATAGGTCTGTAGTGGTACGCCTTTCTCTTTTAGTTTCTCATGGATACGAATGGTGTGGCTTGGCATCACATTCCAGTCATTAAAACCGTGCGCCATCAACGTTGCGGCTTTGTAGTTGTCAAGAGCGTTGGCGTAGTCCCGACCGGCCCAAAAATCGTTGTAGTCTCCCGTTAAACGATCTTGATTGTTTGCCATCTCTTTGTCGCGAACTTCGCAATCGCAATGTTCGCGTTTTTCAGGATTGCCGCTATGAATGAAATTGTAGAGCACGTCAATGTCTTCACCCATGTAACCCCCGGGGTGTCGGACGAGGCCATTGGCTCGGTAGTAATGGTAGTACGAAGTGTTGGGAGCAATTGGGATGATAGCCTCGAGGCCGTCGACTCCTGTCGTCGCTGCGGCAATTGGGAGTGTGCCGTTGTATGAGGTTCCTGTCATTCCGACTTTACCAGTACACCAGTCAGCGAGTACTTCATCTGTACCATCAGGTGTGGTGTAACCTTTGGCACGCCCGCATAGCCAATCCACTACGGCTTTGGGGGCCAGTGATTCATTGATTCCACCGACCGTTGGGCATCCCTGAGAAAGCCCCGTGCCGGGAGAGCAGGAGTGGACAACAGCAAAGCCTCTTGGCACCCATGCTCTGTGATGAGATTGGCTAATAAACGGACGTTGAGTTTTAGTTGTAATCTGCGGTGGGTTGTTACGCTCAGGTGGCACCTCTCCAAGTTCATGACTGGGGTTCCACATAAACTCTTTGGAGGTTGAACTGACACCTGCAAAATAAGGACTGGTGACGTACACGACAGGAACTTTTAATCCTTCTGTGTCAGTTTGCTTTTGGCGAGTCACCGAGACGTGCATGCGGTCCGGCGAACCATCCTGATCGGAGTCAAAGTCGGTTTGAACCCAGAGGTCATGAGTGATCCAGTCTTTGGGATTCTTAAATCCTTCGACTTCCTGAGCCTCACCGTCTTTAAATTGAGGGACTGATTTCTCTTGAGCAATACTTACCGACACGAGGGTCGTTAAAAGCAGAAACGCTAGAAAAGAAACGTTCAGGATATGAGTCAGTCGGTGTGGGGGTCTAGAATTCATCAAATAGTGCTTTCTGGCGTATGTAATCGTGACCTCTTCAACTTATCACGCTCTGCCTTGGATCTCAACCAACTCGGAGTCGAACTGAAAGATCATATACACTTAGTCGAGTGGAATCCGCTGTGGTTCGTGAAGAATAGGAATTTACGTGCGGGGTGGAATTTGTTTTGATACCAAAAAAGCCAGTCCGGGTTCGGACTGGCAAGAGGCGGATCGATTAAAGTTTATTGCAAAGAGATTTATTTCTCTTCGTTGTTAATTTAGAAATCAAAAGTCTGAGTTGATTTTTTGGGTTTCTTGCCCGTCTTTTTTTCTTCCTTGAGTTGTTTCAGAAAAGCCATGAGTTCGTTTTTCTGTGGGCCGCCATTCTCGATGGCTTTCTCTTGAACTTCGATCGCTTTGTCGAGATTGCCATCGACGACGTAGATGAAATGCGCGAGCGTGTCGAGGATCGCCCCGTTATTTGGATCTGCTTTAACCGCTGCTTCCGCGGTTTTTTTAGCCTGTTCCAGGATTTCTGAACTTACATCATTTCTCTTCTCGTGTTTCTCGTAGATGCCCCAGGCGATACTGTTGAGTGCCATCGCATCTTTTTTATTTTGGTTCGTAAATTTCTCAAGCTCACGGGGGGCTTCGGGTAGATTACCGGAAATGAGGATTCCCATGCGTGACATCGTCAGCTGCTTTTTCATCGGCTTGAACTGCGCATCATCCATAAGTGCATCCATCAGTTGGAGTGCTTTTTCCGGGTTGCCACTTCTCATCTCTCCGCTAATTTTTCGCATCGCAACCATATATTTTTGGTTGAGCTTTCTTGTTTCTTCCTCTTTCTTAAATTCAACGGCAAATGCCTTGCGATCCCAGTCCCCTGCGACAACTTCTTCAAGCGGTTTGTCCAGCTTCATTGGGTGCCCAATCCACTCCACTTGCCCTGTTTTTCCAATCAAGAAAACACATGGGATTCCAGTTCGTTTAGCCGCGGCGAAGTAGTCTTTAAAAACGGATTTATCTGGATCAACAGTCAGAGAGTAGTTGTTGGTAAGATCGCCATAGGTTTTGCCGTCGGAATCGCCCGCTACAGGACGCTCGAGGAAGTTAGTGACGGTGTCGATATCTTCATCGCTAACGCTAATGATTTGGACATTGTCGTCTGAATATTTGTCTTGCAGAGCAGAGATGTGGGGCATTGCCGCGATACAAGGTCCGCACCAAGTAGCCCAGAATTCAACAACGTAGACGGTGCCCTTTTCAATTTTTGTTGTATGAGGAAGGAGACCATTACGATCGCTAATCCAGAACTCGATGTCGAGGTCGGGGGCTTTCGAACCAATTGTGAAATCCGGAGCAGCGTCGGCCTCTTGAGCGAAGCTTGATTGGATTCCAAACGGAATCGCAGAAGCAGCGGTGACCAAAAATGCAATGATTGATTTATTGAAAAAATGCACGGTTAGCTCTCATAAAATAGTGTGTTCGTTGTTTGCAATTAATTTTTTGCGACAACCATTTCAATTCGATTCAAATTGAAGAAGTCGGAGTCTGGGGCAAAGTCTTTTGGTTGACCGAGATACTGATTGCTCAAAAATCTCGGCAGCTTTCGATTTCGAAGCGAAATCTTTCCGTCATTGGTCGCAAGCTCCTCTAGCAATGAATACGGTCTCGGTTGCCATTTGAGCTGAAGAGCTTTTAGATTTTACACGATATAGTGAAGGTGCGGGTGGAATTTGTGATGATTGTTACAAGCCTAGGATGGATCAATTATCTCGTTTCTGCGTCTTCGTTTTCAGCGAAATCCGTTTTACTAGGTGCTTTTACTAGGTGCTTTTGTGAATTGCTTCTTTAAATTTAACGCGGTATGCCCAAATGTCGGAAAATCGTGAGACTCTGAGAATTCGAAATGCCTGTGGACTATTGAATCAGGCAGCCCGATCTGTAAGGATTTTGACTCATCTTTCGTGGCCGGTTCAAGTCCGTGAACGATTTTTTGCCGATCAAGCGAAAGAGTTGCCACGTGTCGTTTATTCTGAGTTTGATCCGAGTGATGCGTTGGAACGCGTGGTTCTCGCGAGGGCCTCTTTTAAATGCGAGCAAATTGTCAACGAGTGGCTCCATGTCTCGGCGTTCAATATTGAGACTGCCGCGAAAATGTTGGCAGCTCGTGGTACCCCCGATTTTTTTCGGTACTCATCGGAGCTGTATGGATTGCCCCACGATTTACTTTCTGATCATGAAAATTCGACACTGCAATTAGCGATGCAGTTCGATTCCACCTTCGAGAAATTTGAGGGAATGGAACTAGCAGGTCTTGATGATTCTATGGTGACGGCCAGCGAGGTCGCTTCCGCGATTCGTCTTGAAGTCCATAAAGCATTTGGTGAAAAAGCGCCGAAAGTTTCTTTGGTTGAAGATTTGTCGGCCAATGCACTTGCCGGACCTTCGAGGATTCGAATTCGACACGGTGCCCACTTCACAGACCGAGACGTTCAACAGCTGATTCACCACGAAGCACATGTGCATGTCGGGACCTGGTTGAATGGTTTGGCTCAACCTAATGTTTCGATTCTGGCAGCGAGTCGACCCGGGACAACGGCCACTCAAGAAGGATTGGCTGTGTTTTCGGAATTCATTACGGGCTCGATGGACCTCAATCGATTTCGACGGCTGGCCGACCGTGTGATTGCGATTCAAATGGCAATTGACGGGGCAGATTTTTTGGAAGTTTACCGTTTCTATCTTGAAAGGATTGGCGATAGAGAGCAAGCATTTGAAAATTCGAGAAGGGTTTTTCGAGGTGGTTTACTTTCTGGCGGCGCGCCATTTACGAAAGACATTCTCTATCTCGAGGGCTTGTTAAAGGTGCATAATTTTCTACGGACGATGGTTTCAGCGGGGAGAGCAGATTGCCTACGGTTGCTGTTTTGTGGAAAATTAGATCTTGAAAACTTGCCCGTTATCGGCATTTTGGCAAGTCGTGGGATTTGTCACCCACCTAAATTCCTTCCACCTTGGGCGAAGGATATGCGATTTCTCTTATGCTATTTGACCTATTCGAGCTTTCTCAATCAAATCGATTTAATTCAAGTCAAAATTCATTACGAGCAAATGCTGCAGGCAATTCCCCGTCAAGTCGACCCCGTGTCTACCTAACCGGTGAGCATTTACTGAAGGAATTTCACCTGACCCGAAAGCAATCTCAAGCGTTATTCTTAGGTCAATCAGACCGTAGACGCTGGGACATGTGCATCGCATTATCTAATTTTTTTAGAGATGCCTTGGAGTGGGATTCTCTATCCAAATTCTAAAACCTGAAAACCTCTGGTGTACGATCTAGTAAAGTCGTTTCGGAAAAGCGAAAAATATGACAAGATGTCGTCAGGGTAGATCACGGCGAGGCGTTATCGCAGGGGGCAGTTCAAAGTCCGTATTTCCACAGTGATTGGCCCTGAGGATTGCAGTTTGAAAATTACTGAGGGCACTCGCAAATTGCCTGCTAAACGTGGCCTTCTGATTCCACTGTAATCCGAGCGAGCCAAATTAACCAACTAGATTCTGAATTGAGATGTGATCCTATGGAACCGAGTGCAGCCCAGTTTATTTACAAGGTGACGAGCCGATCCGAATGGAAAGCGGCGCAGGATGTGGGCGTTTTTGCAGGGGCTCCCATCGATTTTGAGGACGGATATATTCACTTTTCCACGGAAGCACAGGTTCGGGAAACGGTAGAGAAGCACTTTCAAGGTCAAACCGAGTTACTGTTGTTGTGCGTGGAAATCAGTCGTCTTGGGCATGAGATAAAATGGGAAGAATCCCGAGGTGGGCAGTTATTTCCGCATCTTTATGCACCACTCGAAATCGGAGCCGTCGTTGAAGTCATTGACTTGCCTCTCGGCGACGATGGCAGTTTCGTTTTCCGCGATAAATTTTAGCGAATTCGGGATCGGGAATTGTCAAAAATCTCAATTGCAAAGTTGATACTATTCCGAAGTCGTGTTCGATTCTCGCGTTGAAGTAGCCCGCGTTTTGAATTTTTCGACCGCCTCCGGAAGTGGGAATTCCAAGATTGAGACTTCTCCGAGGCTACGGATTTCTTTGAGCCGGTTCCAGCCTCGGGTAACCAGCGATTCGCGTTGGCGGACGTGAGTCTGATCGAGTTGCGACTTATCAAAGTCTCCCTCGACGCAGACGGCTTCAAAGTCCTCCGCGACAATGTACTGCGCCAGAGTTGGGTTACAGCGAATGTGTCGCTCTGGCTCGGCGTGCAGTAATTCCGGATCGAGCATTCCTGTGACATACCTTAAATAAAGGTCACTCTGCGTGATGTTCTCAACATCGCCTCCGCAGATACTACACAGATAGCCTTCGTCACACTTCGCCATTTGATTCCACCAAGATTCTGATCTAACTGAGACCGAGTACGTCAAACATGTTGTAAAGTCCCGGTGGCTTGCTGGCGACAAATTTTGCCGCTGCAAGCGCCCCGCTCGCGTAGCAGTCTCGATTGCTGGCTGAAACATTCAGCTCGATTGTCTCTCCTAACATTCCAAAATGAATGGTATGAGCTCCCGGGTTATCTCCAGTTCGTACCGCGTGGTATCCAATTTCGTTTCTAGGGCGTTCACCGACTAGGCCTTCTCGGCCATGTTGATGCTGGGTTTGCCCCATCGTCTCGGCAATGATTTCTCCAAACTTAAGCGCCGTTCCGCTGGGAGCATCAGCCTTGAATCGATGATGTTTTTCAATTATCTCGACGTCAACACCCGTTCCGTGATCTTTCAGTGCTTGCCCCGCAGTCTCGACGAGTTTCATGGTTAAATTTACAGCCAGGCTCATGCTCGGCGCCCAAACGACAGCGATTTGCTTCGCGGCATGGTGAATTTCTTCGATGATCGAAACGTCAAGCCCAGTCGTCGCCATGACTAATGGCTTGTTATTTGAAAGACAGTAATTGAGAGCAGCTGCAGCCCCCTGTGAGTGTGAGAAATCAATCACGACGTCTACGTCGGAAGGGTACTCACTCGTGAAGGGAACCTCGATGGCCTCAATTCCGGCTAGGACTCCAGCATCTAGTCCGATAGAGGGGTGCTCTTTGGCTTCCACTGCTGCCGTAATTTGAAAGGCGGAATCCTCCTGTCCGAGTGCGATGAGTCGTTTTCCCATCCTTCCAGCAGCGCCGCTGATTGCCAGATTCGTCGGTTGATTACTCATGGGAGTTCCCAAAATAAAAGGTAATTTCATTTTCAACGCAATTCGGTGCTAACTGAGGCAAATGAACTGCGGTTATTCCTAGACGAGATGGGCAGCGAATAAAAATTCCCAAACCATTCCGGTAGGTATTTCGTAGTGAGAGTCAGTCTAAAGCCTACTTAAGGTGTTTGAAACGCCCCCAAACTTTACGTATTTTACTTTGTTTGAGTGGCGGTCGAGACTTTTGGGGAGTCGTAACGTGTTGAGGTTTAATGGTTTGCGTTAATTTTTTGAGCTAATTAATTCATTTTTAATTGACTCAGCACGGTGCCCTTCTTACAATTCCACCTCGATTCGGAGGTTGGTGCAAACCGAACCGGAGCAAACTCGCCGGAACCAACGGATTTAACGGAGAACTAGGATGAAAATGAAAAAAGCGGACGTCAAGCCATTTAAAGAGATGCTTTTGGTGCTTCGCGCTCGATTGCGCGGTGATGTTTCGACGCTTGCTGACGCGGCACTGTCCAATGCTGGAGCGGGAAGAAACGGAAATTCTTCGGTTTCCAACCACATTGCCGACATGGGAAGTGACACGTTTGAGCAAGATAACACGATATTATTGATGAACAACGAAGGCGAGACACTCGTTCAGATTGAAGGTGCTCTTGAACGTGTTGAGAACGGCGTTTATGGTATTTGTCTTGAGTGTTCGGGGAAAATCCCGAAAATGCGTCTCAAAGCAATTCCCTACACACCGTATTGCGTCAAATGTGCCAGTGAGCTCGAAAGCACTAAATACTAACGCCGAAGCTTCATTGACAGATCGAACAAAGGGCGGACGATTGCCATGGCATCGTCACGCCCTGTTTTTTTTACCTTGTTTGATTGGGCTAACTCTCGACTTGGTAACGAAGTGGTACATGTTTCAGTACCATTTTGACCCGTTGCGGGCTGACCCAAAATCCGAGGAGTATGCAGCTCAAATTCCCGAGTGGTGGATCTCGGGTATCTTCGGGATTCAGACTGCCACGAATCCCGGCGCTCTCTTCGGTCTTGGGCAGGGCTATCAATGGGTGTTTGCCTTAGTCAGTATTTTACTGATTTTAGGATTTCTTGTTTGGCTGTATTTTTACGGAGGAATTCGCGATCGTTGGCTTACCCTAACACTTGGCATTATTTGTGGCGGTGCTTTGGGGAATTTTTACGATCGTGTTGGGTGGGGGGCTCAGCCGAACTACCCGGCTGAGATTCAATACAATGTACGAGATTGGATACTATTCAATCTCGACGGAGTTCAAGGGTTTAATCCCTGGCCTAATTTTAATATCGCCGATGTTTGTTGCGTGTGTGGAGCGATCATGATGGTGATCTATGCCTACCGAGCAGAACAAAAACCGGTTTCGAATCATTCTGAAACTGACGCGGATCAATCCTGAATCTTGATTTCCGCTCAGTTGTTTATCAAATTTCATGTGGTTGAGACGTGTCTAAAATGGAACTGGAAGCACGCTTAGCGTTTGCCAATCAGATTGCCAAGGCAGCTGGTAAACGGACATTAAAATATTTTCAAACCACTCTCTTCGATGTGCAGAAAAAAGAAGATGGATCTCCATTAACGATCGCCGACCAGGACGCCGAGCGGTATCTGAGGAAAATGATTCAGGAGAGCTATCCATCGGACTCAATTGTTGGAGAAGAGTTCGAATCGGTGGAAGGCAGTTCGCCTTATCGTTGGATTCTTGATCCGATCGATGGAACCAAATCATTCATTAGCGGTGTTCCATTGTACGGAACCATGGTTGCGATTGAGAAAGTGGAGGCCGAAACAAAGATTAGAAAGTCAGTAATTGGTTCGGTATATCTACCTGGTCTCGATGTTGGCGTTTACGCTGCGGAGGGATTGGGGGCTTGGACATTTCAAGGAGAGCAATCTGTTGTCCGGGCGCATGTTTCAAAAAAATCATGTTTGAAGGATTCGGTTTTGACCACCACGTCGGTCGATTCTTTTGGGGCGCGCGGTGCGGGCGATCTCTATCGCAAGTTGGCCAGCAGCGTCTATTTTTGCAGAACTTGGGGAGATGTTTACGGATATTTCTTAGTCGCTACCGGTCGCGTTGAGGTCATGATTGATCCTGAACTCAACGTATGGGATGCCGCCGCAGCACAACCGATCATCGAAGAAGCTGGCGGGAAGTTCACGGACTGGCAGGGGAATGAGCGAATTGATTCTGGGGATGCTGTCGGCTCCAACGGTTTGATTCACGAGGCCGTGATTGAAATGCTGAACGCTGGAAAATAAAACGCCTTGGAGCGGTTGGTCACATCAGTCTTTCTTGTTACCAAATTGTTTTCTCGTAGAGGTCTTTTGCCTCGTTGAAACCCGGGAATTGACGTCCGCTTTTGATGATTTCCTCAAAGAGCTGTTTCGAGGCTGACCGATTTTTATTCATCAATATCCTCGCGGCGAAATAATTGCATTCCGCGCTCATTGGACCAGCCATTAGAACGGTCTGAAGGATTTTTTCAGACTCCGCTTGGCCTCCGAACCGATAGAGTAGCCAGGCCAGTGACATGGCGGCATTGCGACCGGCGGGCTGTCGCAGGTCAGGCTGGATTTTGACTGCCAATTGAGCGTACTGGAGGCCACGATTTTCTTCGCCCTTAATGTTACTTAGCGTCATGGCGAGTTCGAGGATGATTCCAAGGTTGGCTGGTGATTTGAGATGTGCCGACTCCAGAATAGCTTGGGCGGCTTCATAGTCTTTCTGGTAGCGGGCAACGAGCGCCGAGAGTAATCGGGTTTCAAGATTTGGTTGGGTATTGAGAGCACGGTCGACACATTTTTTGGCGAGTTCAAGTTTTCCATTGTCCAATGCCCAGCGAGCAACCGTTGTCTGGTTGACGGCGTTCTCGGCTTCGAGCTCAGAGGCAGCGACCATTAGCTCTTCCGCTTTTCTCAAATCGTTTGCTTCTTGATAGAGAACTGCCATGGTGATTTCAGGTCTCTGCGTGGTCGTCTTGTTCTCATTCCAATGCTTCTTAAGTATCACTAGCGCTTCGTCCGATTTGCCTGATTTAAACAGGCTTCGTGATAGACGTGAGATCACGTTCGAATTGCCGGGTTCCTGAACGGCTAGGGGCTTAAGCAGGTCAGCAGCCTCGCTCCATGAATTTCTGTATTCCGCGATTGCGGCTGAGTTCAATGCGATTCGGTTTTGAATGTTTTGTTTTCGGTAGGCATTGTTGGAGAGTTGGGTTGTCAACTGGGCCGCGCGCTCGAATAGGATTTTGGCTTCGGCATAGCGTCCATTTTGGATGGCTGACTCAGCGAAAATCAATAGAGCTCCGGGGTCGTTTTGCCTGCTCTGCATTGCGTTTTCTAGTTCTACTCGAGCAAGATTGGGACGGTCGGCTGCCTGGAACATCGTCGCCAGCAATAATTCGGACGGTGGTAGCGAGATGTCTGCTTCGCAAACCGAGTCGAGTAATTGCTTGGCCCGAATGAAATCGCCGGTTTTAAATATCTCAATCGCTTTTGACACATCGTCATGTTGGGCATTTAAACTCTCGATGTGTGGGCGCAGCAACATGCTGGATGTTAACTCTTGGGCGAATATCGCTCGGGGGGGCGTGCAGGCTGTGGATAGGCTGACGATTAAGGCTGCCATTAGCCAGTGATGGGCGAGATGGTTGGTCAAGTTTCTGCTGTTCATTGTCTGTTAACGGGAAAAGAGAGTACACCAATTTATGTTTGCAAACTAACACGATTGAATTCGATCGATAAATCTCACTCGGATCGGCTGGTTCAATTTTAGCGTAATTTCTTATTTGAAAATTACCAAATGGGAGGGAAGTTTCGATTGTGATAAAAAAAATCTTGCCGTGAGATATTAGGCAGCGAGGCGGGTTGGAGTTGATTGAATGAACGGTTTCTTGGCCGATGTGGTCTCGGTGGATATGAGTGTTGGGATCGCGGTCAGCCCTCAGTTTTGCTGACCGATGGTGATCCGTTGTACTGTTAATCGAGCCATAAGATGGTAAATTCTTGATAGGTTTGGTGGGATGATTTTGCTAGACAAACGACGAAGTGATATTGGATCTGAAAGAGTGTTTATGAATTCTGTTGTCAAAAAATGTTTTGTAGTCCTTTTGTTTGCCAATTTCATCGGATTGGTGGGTTGTGAAATTAGCGACTACAGCGAACTCCGTCGGGCAAGAGACGAGCGTGCGGTAGAGACTAACGTTGACGAGCCAGCGGTTGCTTCGTTGGCTCCCGAGACTTCTGACGCAGGTTTAGGTCCCCCTGTTGCCGCCCCTAAACCGCAATCCAAGGTGCCAGTCGCACCCGATCCTGTAGTGATTAGTGGTTTCTCACTAGCCGAAGAAGAAGCCATTCGCGAGAAGCTTGAAAATAGAGATGCGTTCTTCTCAATGGATGATGACGGTTTCGCTGTAGAAGTTGACTTAGCCGAGTCCTCACTTGGAAACGACGGTCTTGAGCAGTTAGGTGAATTTACCAAATTGACTAGAGTCATTCTTGATGGAACTAAAGTTGACTCTGGTTCCTTCGAGCAGTTGGCCAAAATTATCAACCTCGAGTATTTAGACATCAGTCGAAGCACGCCGTCTGCAGAGGATTTTGAAAAACTCAAACCTTTAAAGCGATTGAAGTTTTTGCAGTTGCTAAAAGCTACGCTCTCGGCTGAAGGAATGAAAGTCCTCTCCGAGTATCCTGCCTTGGAACAGATTCGATGCGGGCAAACGAGAGTGGGTGACGAGGAGCTGCAATACCTTTCTGAATTGCAGACGTTAAGAGCAATTGACCTGAGTGATTGCAATCGCGTGACAATTGTTGGACTCGAGGCACTCTCCCATTGTCCAAATCTCTCGTTCTTAAAAGTTTGGGGTAACTCGATTAATGATGAATCGATGGCGTTTGTGGCGAAAATGAAAAAGCTCAAAGTGCTTGGGCTGAACGACTCAAGTGTCACAGATAAAGGTTTCAAGACACTTGCCGATTTGGACTTAAAAGAAATTCATTTATTTCGTACTTCCATTGGTGATGAAACACTTCGCGTCATTGCGGGGATGCCTAACATTGTCAAACTTAATTTGAGGGACACGCGACTCTCGGATCAGGGGATCGAGTATCTAACTGCATTAAAAAAACTTGAGAAGCTTGATTTGAGCGAATGTAATTCGCCAGGCATCACGGATGCTGCTGGTGAAAGTCTGGCAAAGTTTGCTGGTCTCAAAGAGCTCAATTTATGGAGTACTAAATTTTCGGATGTTGGCCTGAAGCCAGTCACTTCGCTGAAAGGACTGACCTCTTTGAATTTGGATAACACCAAAGTGACTGATGCAGGCATTAAGATGCTAGAAAACATGCCGCAGTTAACTTTTTTGCATCTCGGTAAAACAAAGATTACGGATGCGTCTAAGCCTTCGTTGATGGGGCTGAACAATTTGCAATATCTCAATATTTCCTACACGGGAATCACGGAGGATGTAGCCTACGATTTAGACGATCACTTTGCGGCTACAGATTGCACCGTGATTTTACCCTAATCCAAATCGCAGGCGGTGGCTTGGACTTGCCTGGCAAATTAGCTGATTGAGCACTCAAATCGCATGCCTAGAAATCTGATTTGACGATCATGAAACAGGCTGCGTGCTTTTGAGTAAACGCTCGAGGTAGCCTTTGAATTGCGTCATTTTTTCCGGTGGTTCGCCAGGGCCAATCACCAGTGGCCCCTCGTCATCGCTAGGGGTAAGGCCGTGGCTGCCTTTCACAAGTGTGGCATCGAGCGGGATAACATCCATCGAATAACGCATGCCGATTTTTTTGCGAATCAGTTTTCGAATGGCTCGAATCTTGGAAGTCATGAAGAGTTCACATGGGTCGTATCCGGGCTTTCGATGAATGTCGACGGTCTTAGCAAAGTCGGGAGCGAGGCGGTCCTCAAGCCAATAGTAGTAGGTAAACCAAGCGTTTGGCTCCGCGAGTGCGATAAGCTCCCCGCTTCTTGGATGATCCAGTTCGAGATCACCAGGGGCAACGACCGCTGCAACGCCGGGGGTCGCAGCGAGAAGTTTTCGGACGCTGGGAATATCCGAGGGATTGGCAACGTAGATATGTGCAAGTTGGTGATCTGCTACAGCAAATGCCTTGGATTCACCCGGGATTAATATTTCGCCAAAGGGTCCCGAACGAATGTTCAACAAGCCTGAATTTCTCAGGATACGGTTTAGGTGTACTGGCTGGTCAACAGGGACGAGGCCGTATTCGGAGACAACCACCACTTGCGCGTTGATTTCCTCTGCAGCCCGAATGATCTCGCCTGCGCAATCGTCGACTTCTTTGACACGTTCCGGGGCGTGTGAGGTGAATCGCTGGAAGTCGTAGTCGAGGTGAGGTAGATAGGCGAGTGTCAATTCTGGTTTTTTACGTCGCATTACCAAAGCTGTCGCCTCGGCGATCCACTGTGTGCTGGGGAGGCCAGCATGGGGCCCCCAGAAGCTAAAGAATGGGAAGGAGCCAATGGATTTCGTTAAATCACATTCGGTAAAATCCAGAATGTCAAACACCTTCGAACCATCGCAGCCGTAGTGAGGTTTGGGGGTGCAGCTGTAGCGGACACCTGACCCTTGGTTAAACCACCAAAACATTTTTGCGGTTTCAATGTTGTCGTAAAACTTCTCTCCTTGAACCAGCGAGTTCGCTTGTTGCCAAAATCGAATTTCCTGAGTGTTACGATAGTACCAACCGTTGGCGACGATTCCATGGTCTCGCGGTGATAATCCAGTAAGTAAGGTTGCTTGGGATGTGGATGTGACAGCAGGTAATGGGCTTTTCCAAGCGGCCGCATTACCAACGGCCGCCAGATTCGGGGCGTGCGCAAGTAATTTTGGAGTCAGACCGACCACATTGATGACACAAACACGGGTCACGTTATCTCTCGATTCAAATGGAACTGGGGATGGACGCGTTAGGAAGTCGAATTAAAGGCCAACGCCGTTAAAGCGGATTATCATTAGCGAGTACGTCTTGGATAATGGGGTTTAAAAAATCATAGGATTGTCGAACTACATTGGCGGCATCGTGGCTGTGGCGACTTAGTTCGACGTGGAGTCCTCCCCGGTAGCCGCAGCGATTTAGTGATTCGATGACAGGTGGGAAGTGAATTTGGCCGTCTCCAAACATCAGATGTTCATGAACGCCGGATTTCATATCTTCGATGTGAACATTTACAAGGCGGTCCGCCCATTTTTCAATGTAATTTGCGATCGGTATTTCACTTAAACAGAAGAGGTGCCCGATGTCGAGAGTCATTTTCATCCGCGGCGAGTCGAGCAAGTGTGTGAGTCGCTCGTAACGTCCGGTCGTGTCGATTAGCATTCCCGGTTCGGGTTCAAATCCAATATCAATTCCCCGCAATTCAGCATATCGGAGAACGGTTTCAAGATTTTCTACCAAACGGTCCATCGCCGAGTCGAACGAAAGATCCTTCGGTTTAATGCCTGACCAGATCGATACGCAATCGCTGCCAAGTTCAATACCAACGTCAATGCAGTATTTAATAAAGTCGATCCTCTTTTGTGATTGATGAGGATCAGGATCTAAAAGCGTTGGCGAATGTTTGGATTCTGGATTGAGAAGAAAGCGTGCGCCAGTCTCGATCACGCTCGAAATGTCATGTTGTTCTAAGAAATGTTTAAATTGCTGGACCTGCACATCTGCAGCGGGATCCCGCGGGCTAAGCCAGCCGTGATCGATTGTGATGGCCACACTTTTATAGCCCGTTTTGGCAAGTAACTCCAAGCCATCATTGGCGTTGTGGTTCGAAAGGCCGTTTGTGTTGTAGCCGATTATCATAAAAATGCCGTGTGTTGTTTCGATTAGCTAGTGGCGTTTGAGGTGAGTGAATTTTTAAAAAACAACAGCTGATTGATCTAGGTCGTGGAGATAAAGCGACTCAAAAGAACGTTAGGAATCAAAAGGCTCAATACGATTAATGCGTAATACTCTGGTTGTGGTGCGGCGAGGAAACAGATGACGGCATCAAGGATGATTAAGCTGCGAAGCACGGAAATTACTCCCGACTGGATGGCCAACGGAGTCGCAATGATTGCGGCTCCAACGACACGGCGAATAATCGTCAACGAGATGACCGCAACGATAAGTGGATAAATACTCTTTACCAGAGGTGACAGCTCGAGGTCCATTGGGCAATAAACGACGCTACCAATGCCAGTGATCCCCGCAATGATAAACCCGCAAGCGATAAAAAGGGGCAGGCGTTGTTGCGATTCAACCGCTTCATTACGGCCTAATAATGTAACACCGCAAATCAACGTTCCGATGGAAATAGAGATCCACCAAGCGAGTAAGGGAATACTCAAAAATGTCGGTGACGCTGCAGAAGTTGTCATGCCTGTCGCAAGTGGAATGAGGGTGCTCGTACCGAGGAGAATGTTGAGTCCTCGGCAGCTTCCCATCAGAAAGGGGGCGAAGAGCGTACGTTTTAAGAGACCGTTGTAAAGCAGGATGCACGCTGCAAGTAGGACTGCAATGGTACTTGCGCGGGCGAAGGGACTCGTGGGTAAAAAGGGATCGCTTCCGCTGCCGACCCAACCGGCGAGGGAAGCCACGGCGACTCCAATCAAGAGCAGCATGTAGCCCGCCGTTTTCGCGGTTTGGAGCGAAATTTTCCCAGAAGGCAGTGGACGGTTGGGGCGCTGAACTCGATCGACCTCAATGTCAAAGACATCGTTAAGAACCATGCCGGATAAATACAGCAGCGATGATGCCAAAATTAGAAGACAGAGTTCCAAGGTAGGTGTCCACGCTTGGTGAACCAATAGAAACGCCATCAGAATATTGGAGATTGCCGTTGGTAAGGCAGAAATTCGCAACAATCGAAGCCAGGGGAGGATTGTCGAGTGTCGGGATGCGGTCTCCGGTGACCCCTCGTTTTCAGATTTCATAATAAGAGCAACTAGATTATTCGAAAAAGCGACGCTTAAACGGAGGAAGACATAAGCAAGCACGAAAGTGCTTACGCACGCTAGCGATTCTAAGATGTTTTGGGTCGCCTGCCCACTAATGCACTGAATTCACAGGATGGGGGTCAGAGGCGACTCTTTCAACGGATTCACTGATAAAACGTCCAAAATGCCAGAGAATCAGGGCAAATGGTTTCTTGGATTTGGAAGAATTATTCCAGGTCGGGATAAGCGCAAAAAAGAAACCCGGTCGGAGTTTACCGAACCGGGTTTCACCCCCCTGGGTATTCGAACTGAAGCGCAGCGTTTCAGTAGGAGTGTTATCGACGAATCGCACCCAACTCTTTGGTAAAAAGCGTCAACTTTATCAGTTCTTTTGATTCCGTCATCCAATTCGATAAATCATGCAATTCGGGCAACATAAAGTTTACGCGATAGATAATGTTTGCCGATTAAATAGAGAACGCGCCGTCGCTTTGACGGTTGCAGACGGATAGCGTGTTGCGTGACTGACGCACAGGCAACTGCATAACGAATAAAAGAAACAGTAGTCAAGGAAGCCAAGTGAAACGATCGTCAAGTTGGATCGCCGTACTACCCTCGCTTGTGATCCCGATCTGCATCGGGCTAATGTTGTATTTGGGGCTGTCCTACCTGATCAATGAAGGGCATATCGCTAACGAGACCGTCCTCAGGTATCTGACGGGGCACCCGGTTTCCAAGGTAACCGTCGGGATGTTTTTCATTGGAATCGCATCGTTGGGCTTAATTGCTAACAATATCTTTGAACAATTCAGCGGCGAAAAGAAAATCTCAATTAGTATTCCTCAAGGTGCGGTGGGGAGCGGTTCAGTCCAATCGCCTGCTGATGCAACTGAAGGAGTAAGGCCTCGGGGTGTTATCGAAGAGCGAACGGTTGGTCTGGGAAAGCATTTGCTGGAGTTGCCCAAATGGATGCATGACCACTATTTGTGGCAGCGTTTGGTGAACGCCCTGCATTGCATTTACCGCACCAATTCCACTGCCTCTGTAGAAGAAGAGCTTAAGTATTTGGCTGACTTGGATCTCGATCGTCAGCAACAACGGTATTCGTTGGTGCGGATATTGATTTGGGCGACTCCGATGCTAGGTTTTTTAGGAACAGTTCTAGGTATTTCTCAGGCACTTGGTGGGATCAATGTTGGTCCCGACAATGATTTTCAGCAAATGATGGATGGCTTACGCGGGAGCCTTTATGTGGCCTTTGACACGACGGCACTTGCTTTGACGTTGTCAATGGTTTTGATGTTCGGCCAATTTTTAGTTGAACGGTTTGAGACTCAGTTGTTGGAGCTAGTTGATCAGCGGGCAAAGCAGGAAATCAATGCAAACTTTGATATGACGGTAGCGTCAGCCAATCCAACTTATGAGAATGTGGCTCACAATTTCTTAAACGCTTCTCAGCAGTCGATTGAAAAGCAAACCAACAGTTGGCAAAAGACGATTCAGGCAGCTCACACGACTTGGCTGGAGTCTCAGGAAAACCTGAAAGATCGTCTCAGTCAGCAATTGATGGATTCAATCCAGCAAAGTGTTGAAAAGCTGACGTTGGGTCTAACCAACTCCATCGACAAAGCGGATGAATCGATGTCGCACCGCTGGAGTCAGTGGCAGGTCACGCTTTCTGACAATGCCCGGCTAATGTCTGATTATCAAGGTAAGCTGGCTCAGCAAGCTGAGTTAATGGGAGAGTTGCTTGCTCAGGATCGCAGCCAACAAAGTTTAGAACCCATTCTGGCGCAGAACCAAATGGCAGCCGAAGCAACGGAGAAATTGAAGGACGCAGTAGAGGCGATGGTAGTTAGCCTCTCTGAGAATCGTCATGGAATGCTGGGCTCTGTGTCCCCTGCTCCTGCGCACGACACTAACGTTGAGACACAACAAGACGAGTTGGAGTTCGCTCAGTCCACGCTCGAAAAGACGGAGATAAAGAGGCAGATCGCCGAAATTACCCAGTTCGGAATGGGGGTTCGGATCGACCTTGAAGAAGCTCAGTCACCTCGGGAACCAGCCTTCGCAAGTACAGGGTCTAGCACTGCGGAGGTTATTCTGCCCGCCCGCAAACAGGAACGTCAGTTTGTCACGGTTAACATGAACCGGAGTTCAAAAAGAACTGCATGAGACGGCGAAAAAAAAATCGAACTCAACTCAGCGTTTCGTTGTTTCCATTTTTGGCAGTGTTGATCTGCACACTCGGTGTTTTGATTGTAATGCTCGTCATGGCCGTGAAATCAGCAGATGTACAATCTGCGAAAAAGCAGGCAGAAGATGATTCTGAGAAACAGGCGCAGATTGCTGAGTTAAATGATTCTGTCTCACTGGATCAGATTCGCATCAACGGCATGTCTTCGGTACGTCCGGATGCTCTGGAGAAATTGCAACAGTCCCGGTCCCACCGAAGTTATCTCGAGGGGGAATTACGGAAGATCAAACGTGAGCTGGAAACAGTTATCGCGCAGTGGAATAGCCTTCAGAGTGAAGCCGAACCCGTTGTTTCTTCTGAGAAATTTTCCGAAGAGGAGGGAAAGCAGGCGTTGGCCAAGTTGGAAGATTCGATTCTTCAAGTACGTTCTGAGATCGAAACAAAGCGTGAGAACAACTCCGCAATCAAGCCAACGACATACGTCATCGAACCTTATCGGGGGCGTGGTGGAACCTTCCGAAGGCCTATTTTTATCGAATGTTTAAAAGATGAGATCGTCTTGCAACCCTCCGGAATTCGGTTGCGGAAAGATGAATTTGTTTTGCCGCTTCAGCCTGGCAATATGCTCGACTCGGCATTGCTTGCCAATCGAGAGTATTGGGAGCGTTATGATTTGGTGGGTAAAGAGGGGAATCCTTATCCGTTGGTGATTGTTCGCCCGGACGGTGCTGAAACGTTTGTGTTAGTCCGCCGTGCAATGCAGAGCTGGGATGATGAATTCGGATATGAATTAGTCGATGGCGGTAAGGTTTTGAGTTTTGGAAAAAAAGACCCTCAGCTCGTCGAAGAAGTAAAAGAAGCGATCGAAGAAGCTCGTGGGCGGCAGCAGTCGCGGATCGCGGTGATTGAATCTCAGCGTGCCCGCGATGCAATGTTTGCGAATGAGCGGTCTCGTCCGGGGCTTCGGGTCTCCGGAGGGCAAGGTGGGTTTGTCTCGACGACGAGGGGCATGGGAGATGGGCTGGAACGCTCAAATCCTCGTGGAGGCGTTCGCCCGCCCGATTCAAAATCTTCAGCTGATTTACTTGCTTCGATGAAATCAAAACGGAGAGATTTCGAGAATCCGCGGACAAAATCGAACGGCGACTCGAACTCATCAGCGGCTGCCGCTCGTGCCGAATCGAACGCTGGAGCGGGGGAAGAGGTGGCTGGTGAAAATCTGCAGTCTGCGTTGAGTGTTGCAAATCAGCGTGGTAGTAATTGGGCATTGCCAGCGAAAACGGCGGGGGCAACCGGATACGTCCGCCCCATTCGATTGTTCTGCGGCGCCGATTATCTCGAGTTGAAGTCTGGCGGTGTTGTTGGCAGGAAAATTCCAATGGCAGGTGGCACTGCAGACGCAATTGACCCGTTGGTGGAACAGATTTGGGGACAAATTAAATCTTGGGGAGTCGCCGGTAAAAATGGCTATTGGAAGCCGCAACTTCGCGTGACTGTGCTGCCCGGAGGAGAGACTCGATTTTCCGAATTGAATGGGCTTTTATACAACAGCGGTCTCCTGATTGAGGAGTCGCGACAATGAGTCTCAAGCAAATTACTACGGGGCAAGATTCATTTTTGGACATTGTCGCGAACCTAGTCGGAATTCTGATCATTTTGGTCGTGGTCGTTGGTGCTCAGGCGTCAGCGTCCTGGGTTCATGCCACCCCGAGTGAAGACCTCGCAGCCCAAATTGACGATCTCAAAGAATCTGAGGCAAGCTTGGGCGATACGATCAAGAAACTTCAGTTGGACAACGAGGCTTTGGGGCAAAAACAGGCGAAAGAGAACAGACTGGCAGCAGCGTTAACGGACCAACGACATGAATACTTGATTAGGCTCGAATTGCTACAACAGAAGTTGAAAGCGGCTAAAAAAACGCGAATAGAAAAAATCGCGGCAATTGATGCTACCGCCGCGATTGAGTTTGAAAAGAAGGAATCGTTTGAGGTTCAGCAGAAACAATTAATTGACGAGTTAGCAGAGCTGAATCGAGAGTCCAAGGCTATTTCTTTCAGTAATGAGCCTTCAACAGAGGTCATTAAACATTTTCCCAATCCAATTGCTAAGACCGTTTTTTCGGATGAAATTCACTTCTGTTTAAATAACGGGCGGCTGTCTTATGTTCCGATGAGTGAGTTGATTTCACTCATGAGGTCCGAAGTGAGTTCCGAAGTGAGGTTGAATGCAGAAAATTTCAGTCGAGAGGAACAGGCGATTGCAGTTGTCGGTCCAGTTTATGATTATCGGATGCAATACGAATTGATCGTAAAGGCAAATTACGATCGAGTTGGGGGAGGGGTGAATGCTCAGACGACCCTTAGTTTCAAGGGCTTTAGGATGCTTCCCACGAGTCCGCTCATTGGTGAAACGATCGAGGCGGCTCTTGGCGGAGATTCGGATTTTCAAAAGAGGCTGTCTGATTTCGAACCGGGGAAAACAACAGTTTCGATTTGGGTCTATCCCAATGATTTTGAGTCCCATGCCTTGCTCAAGAAATGGATCTACGAAAACGGTTTTCAGATGGCAAGCTGGCCGCTGGACCACGGCAAGAGAATCTCAGGCGGACCAACCGGCTTTAAAACCTCCGCGCAGTGAGCGATAGGCGTCGTGCTCTGCTCTTCGTTTGCACCAACGTCTTGGTTAAAGTAGTTTTCTTGGTTAAAGTAGTCTAATAGCGAGAGGCTTGATTCTTGGTTCCTGCTCTGAGTTTGAGTGCTTAGGCATTCAGGTTTTCATAACTGGTCGTAGTTGGGAGAGTGGGAGGGATCGGGTCAACCATTCTCCCGTTGTTAGAACCGAATTAATGGCACGAAAAAATCCTCGGCGTAATATTGCGAGAATTGAAGTGCCAGGCGAAGGCCGGAAAATTTATGGTGGTTGGGAAGTTCGGATCCAACGGCGAGGTGAGCGTTTTTCAAAGTACTTCTCAGATCTGAGCCACGGTGGGAAGCGGTTGGCATTGCAGGCAGCTAAGGTTTTTCGCGACGAGATTGATCAAAGATATAAACGCTATTCTGTAAAGGATTTGGCTGCTAAACCTTCGGCTCGAAACCGTTCGGGACAGGTTGGGATTCGACTGCATGAGCAAACGGACCAACGCGGTGAGTTTGATTACTCCTATTGGTATTGGATTGCTCAGTGGACCGATGGCCACGGACGGCGGCGAACTCGGTCTTTTTCAATTCATCGTCATGGAGAAGAAGAGGCATATCGTCTTGCCTGTGAAGCCCGTAATCAAGGAATAAAGCAAGCCAAGCGTTGATCTCAACGCGGAGGTTCTCTGATGTTGCCTCGCTGCAAGCAAGCGGAACTGGCAAACGGAACTGGGCAGTCGGAACCGAGCAGAGTTACCACTCAATCTTAACTGGCTCTCCTACATTGATCCCCAACATTTCGCTCAAGCTAATGCCCACGATTCCGATTTCGAGGAAACCTGAGTCGCTTAGCTTTGCGACCATCGTCGCTATAGGTTGGTCATGTGGGTCAGGGTAAAGGCCGATCGTTTCATGTCCCCCGAAATTTATACGGACGGACTCGTCTCGGGGAACATGTGCGATTTGTTCGATTGAGATATCAGTCACCAGATCACCGTTTGCGTTCACCGAGGCGACCTGTCCTTCCATCAAATTCGACAATGTAATTCTCCAGAGTAGTTGAGATACAGTTAGTGCGATCCGACGTGACCGCCAACCCAGCGGGTACGCGCTCCAATGTTGTAAAAGATAACAGCAAAATTATGGCTGTGGCAACCGGAATGGACTCCAGTGTCCATGAAGCGATGACACTAACAGAATTATTGTACAGGCAGGCATTGGCGGTTCGAATAAGCCGGCGGTCGCCTAAGAAGTGAATTTGGAAAAGCAAGGATTACGTAGAGATCATTTTTGCAAGCATTGCCTTAACCAATCCTGGGTTCGCATTGGGATTCATTTTTCTGGCTTTACCAATCAGCATCCCGATCGCTTTTCCGTTTCCAGATTGAATTTGTTCAACCACGTCTTGGTTCTCATCGATTAATTTTTCGCAAAGAGAAACAAGTTCATTGTTGTCGACGGGTTTGATCCCCAGTTGTTTGATGGCTTCCTCGGGCGAAATGCAATCTGCGACCATTGCATTGAGTACTTCCTTGCCACGAGTTTGGTCGAGCGTTCCGGCGATGACTAATTTTAATAGATCGGTAAATTGCTGAGGAGAAACTGGGTACTGCTCAATGGTTTGGTTTGATTCATTGAGTTGGCGAAGGACTTCTTGGCCAATCCAATTGTTTGCGATTTTGCTATCCTCGCATCCGTCGGCGACTTCTAAAAAGTAATCCACCACTCCCCTGCCCTGAGAAACAATTACAGACGCATCTGCGGATTTTAAATTGTATTGCTCGGCAAGTAACTTGCGTAGCTCAGCAGGTAATTGTTCCAGTTGCGACTCAATTTGTTGAATTTGTGAATCTTCAATTTTTACCGCGATCAGATCCGGGTCAGGGAAATATCGATAGTCAGCTGAATCTTCCTTTTCTCGTTGAAGAGTTGTCGTTTGGGTATGGTCGTTCCAGCCGCGGGTTTGTTTAGGAGCGTCAGCGATGGTGAGGCCATTTTCTTGCCAGGCTTCAAACTGCCGTTGAGCTTCATGTGTGATTGATCGCTCGACTGCTCGGAAGCTGTTGAGGTTCTTGATTTCTACGATCGGAGTTGCAATTTGCTCGTCACCGAATGGGATATGTAGGTTAACATTCGCGTCGCAACGCAAATTGCCTTGCTGCATGTTGCAATCAGAGACGTCAATGTAATTTAAGATAAGTTTTAGTTCGGAGAGAAACGCTTTTGCCTCAGCAGCGGTCCTGATATCGGGTTGGGTGACAATTTCCAGTAGTGGAGTTCCCGTTCGGTTGAGGTCAATTTTTGAGTCTTGTCTACGGCCCGATTCGTCGTGAATGCTTTTTCCAGCGTCTTCTTCCAGATGTGCTCGTTCGATTCGAATTCGCCTGGCTTGGTCAGTCGCTTCTGAAGTCTCAATGTCGAGATGGCCCGGTCCACAGATGGGTTGGTCGAATTGACTGATCTGATAGCCTTTGGGGAGGTCCGGATAGAAGTAGTTTTTACGGTCCCATTTCGTGGAGCGAGCGATCTGGCAGTTGAGCGAGAGTCCCGCACGGATAGAAAGTTCCAAAGCTCGTTCGTTGATAACTGGAAGAGCGCCGGGCATTCCGGTGCAAACAACGCAGGTTTGTGAATTAGCAGCTTCTCCAAAACGAGTAGAGCATCCACAAAATAATTTGGAATCTGTGTCGAGCTGAACGTGGACTTCGAGACCAATTATGATTTGGGAGTCGTCAAATCGTACTGCGCGACGGTTATTCGATTGTGGGCTGGAAGTTGGGTTCAAGACTGTGTCCTCCATGGCTCCGAGGGGCTCGCCGTATGCCAAAGTGTTTCGTTTTGAAATTGATGAGCGGCTCGTAGTAAGGTGTTTTCCTCGAATGCTCGCCCTTGCAATTGGAGTCCAATTGGCAGCCCAGTGCTCGATGGTTCGACAGGAACCGAAATGGCAGGGATTCCAGCTAGATTCGCCGAGACGGTATAGATGTCTGCGAGATACATCGCGAGAGGATCCTGGGTGTTTTGTCCCAGTTTGAATGCGGGAGTTGGCGTTGTTGGGCCCAAAATTAGGTCAACCTTTTTAAATGCTTCGTCGTAGTCTTGTTTGATCATGCGTCGAACTTTCGAAGCCTTTAAATAGTAGGCTTCATAATAGCCCGAACTCAGGGCGTAGGTTCCCAGCATGATCCGTTGTTTGACTTCGTCACCAAACCCTTGTCCCCGCGTGTTGCGATACATCTCTTCCAGGTCATTCGCCTGTGCCCGAAAGGTATACCGGACGCCATCGTAGCGTGCCAGATTACTTGAAGCTTCGCACGGCGCAATAATGTAGTAGGCGGCAATAGCCGACTTTGTCTGCGGTAGC
>Ga0214481_100002_pt1 | contig 93153 bp, 78 predicted proteins | sample M1_20Mar14CPVII9_4_FD_165057 | JGI IMG/M metagenome (GOLD analysis project Ga0214481, IMG submission 165057) | Marine eukaryotic communities from Monterey Bay, California, United States - M1_20Mar14CPVII9sort6BwellG10 | ecosystem: Environmental > Aquatic > Marine > Unclassified | place: USA...
TGATCCGTATGATATTGGTCGTCAGGAATGTCCCCGCATTAGTGTTGTTTTATTATGTGAATTCAATTGTTTAATATGAAGTCTTGGTCACTTCATTTGAACTTGGTTTGCCTTATTGGCCTAACATATGTTATAATCTTTTCTTTCATCATCATAAACTGTGACAATGCGCGTCTCCCAGCAGCAGCAGCAGAATGAACAGATTATGAATTATAATGCAAGTTTTGATGCTTTTAGACTACAAGAGCAGCAGGAAGATGAGGTAACGCATGAATTAATATTTCAGCAACAGTATATTCAACAGCAGCAGGAGGAGTTAACTCAGCAGATACTTGCTACAGAGCAGCAGATCCAACATCAGACACTAGGCATGGCGGCGGCAGTCATGCATAATAATGATCAACAGATTACTCCTCCTCAGCCACTCGTGCCTCTTGTTGCAACTGCTGGTCATGAAGAATTGATACAACGTCAGCAGCAGGAGTTAACTCGGCAGGAGGAGTCCGAGGAGACAATGTATGAATTGGATAAACAACATGAAGATCAATTGCCCAAGCAGACTTTACGACAATGGATTCAACGAATGAAGATGTTATTATCAAATCAACATACTACATATTCCTATTATGAGTATATTAAAATTGCAGCACTTCCCATTGCACAAATGTTAGTAGAGTGTATAATTGATTCAGATGTTGATGAGGATATTATCCCATTGGAGTTTATAAAGATTGATCATGTACTAATTGTGCAAGAAGGTGGCAAATCAGACTTTGTATGGATACAACATGAAGGATCGGATAGTAGTAGTGATGACGCCGATAATGCTGCTGGGACTGTACAGTCTAGATTACTCGCCGTTGGGGTGATTCTATATGAGTTATTCTCTACAGAAGAAGAGCCACAAATGGAAGGCTTAAGAACATTATTGTCTCGAACATTCGCTACTTCTGTTATGAGCAGCATGAATCTGAATGATGATAAACCTGACCCCAACGAGGACAATAATCGCCAATCACGGCCACAAAAGAGATCGTCCCAAACTCCTCGAGATGAGGTCTCCACCTACATTACAAAACTTGAGGAGAAGGGTATTCCACGGTCGATATGTATAGTAGTTAAGAACTTACTTGACTGCAGTAAGGGTGATTATTGCGGAGATGATGCCTATTCATCATTCGTTGATTTACACCAAGATCTATTACTCATGATTAATAATCCATCGATATACCTTGATGATATCCAAGTTAGTACTTCATTACCAACATTGACCATATGCAATGATAAGGTATATGGAAGAGAAGAGGAGGTAGCGCTATTGACTAAATCATATCAAGAGTATATCGAAGAGAAATCATACAAGGGTGTGATAATCTCGGGAGGAGCGGGGGTGGGCAAATCACGTCTTGCAATGTATACCCAAAAACTAACAAGCGAAGCGAATTGTCTCTTCTGTTCGGCAAAGTTTGAACAGAATGAGATGAATTCCAAGCCATTAACGACTGTTGGTGGTGTATTTAATACACTATGTGAGATGTACACGAAGGAGGCAACTCCGAACGAGTTGGAGTTGGTAGGGAAAGAATTAGAGAATCGACTTGGGAATCAAGCAAGTCTCCTCGCCGGAGTTGTCCCCAGTCTTTTCAAGCTGTTACCAACAGGAGAAGATGGTAGAGCAAGCCCCGCTGAATCATCTGGTAATTGTGTCAATGCAGAAGCCAGTATGAGGTATCTATTTGGAGAGCTTTTAAGGGTCATGTGTTCATATTCAAAGAGGCCGATCTCAATCTTTATTGATGATCTTCAATTTGCCGATACTGCATCACTTCTGCTGATTGGGGACTTGTTGTTCACTGCCATGTCTGGAGCATCCATCTTCTTTGTATTTTGCCATCGAGATGACGAAGAAAGTCTGAATAGTACATCCTTTGGTATCTGGCTAAACAGTGCATTGAGCCTGTTCTCCATGACAAGTATCCAACTAGGCAATATGGATGCAGAGAGTGTGAACACCCTTGTGTCAGAAACACTGCATGTACTCCCCCGTATTACTCGTCCATTATCGGCTGTGTTGCATCATAAAACGAGAGGCAATCCTTTGTTTGTGAGACAGTTATTGGGATCCTTGTACGGACAAGGATACATCTATGTCGATTTGACTTTGTCAAGGTGGGCTTGGGATATAGAAAAGATTGAACAAGAGCCCGTCTCTGAGTCTGTGGTTACTCTACTCATGAAAGAGATGAAAGGGCTACCTTCTAGTCTTCAGTTTGGCTTGGGTGTTACGTCCTGTTTAGGATCGAGTGTACAAAAGGAGTTGCTTGATATCCTATCAAAAGATCTCAATGTTGATCTAGTTGATATACTCAAGGAAGTATCTCACAAGGGATTCATGGATAGCATAGATGGCGGTACAACGTTTCGATTTGCACACGACAAGATCCAGCAAGCAGGTATGAGCATGTTGTTTTGTTTGAGTGGTGTTATTACTTGTACAACTTCTCACTTGCTTTTCACTATTGCTCATACGATACGACACAGCATACGAACTAGAATCAATAGAGCATAGGCGTGAAAGTCATATGAGTTATGGCCTTTCACTTTGCTCTCGTGCATTGAATGCATGTCATGGTCACGATGAAAGTAGTGAGCTGTTCTTCACAGCCATCACTCAAATCAACAAAGGTGGTCCAACAACCGTTCGCGATCCAAGCCAGATGAGTATCATATCAGGTCTGAACCTGAAAGCAGGAAGACTTTCTATCTCCCTCTCTGGCTATACAACTGCCTTCATGTTATTTGAACACGGGATATCATACTTGGGGAATGATAAGTGGACTACTAATTATGACCTTAGTACTGAGCTATATGATGCGGTGGCGGAGGCAGCGTGTGCTCTGAACAAGAGGACTGCACTTACTACCCATGTTGACGAATTGGTAGCTCATGCCAAATCATATGACGACTGTTTACATTGTAAGTTGTATCGTTTGCCTTTTGTTTGTGATAAGTTTCATCCTTCATCCATCCTTTGTCTAAAACTAGCTAACCTGTTATTGCTCTCTCGACAACAAGGTTTATCGATGAAGGCAAAGGCTCTTCAAAATGCCTCGCTGTTTAAAGAGTCACTGGAAATGATTCTAGGTGTATTGACCAAGCTTGGAGAGAGCCCTCCTCGTTCAGCGGATGACAGTACACTCAAGGATGACGTTAATGCTATGAACAAAGTCCTTCGAGAGAGATCTGATGATTCTATAATGAACATGCCCCAGACAAACAACAAGAAGATCGTGATACTGCATCGGCTGTACTCAGACCTTTCACATGTTTTGCACCTTACCAAGCCTGGCCTGATTGCCTCTGTGTCCCTTAGGTTGATGGAGATCTCTTTGAAGAGTGGAATAACTCCTACAACACCTATTTCATTCTCATGCTATGGGGAGATGCTTGCCTCCTCAATGGAAAAGATAGAAGAGGGCTGTAGGCTAGGAAGACTTGCAATAAAGTTGGTTGAGAAGATTGCATCGTCATTAAAATACAAACCAAGAGTCGTCTTAGGATGTAACCAGACAATCTTTTGGTATACCAAGCCACTCCAAGCTGTCGCTGATGCACATTTTCAGGGGTGCACAGTTGGTCAACAGTTGGGCGACTTCCTATACTCAACATGGAACCAGCAACTATCCATCACAACAAATTACCTCGCCGGCCAAAACTTATGCACAGTCCAGGCCGCTTGCAAAGATTATGTGATGAAACGATTAGCTGAAAAGCAGCAAAACTTGTAAGTTGCTATCCGTCGGTTATGCTTGACCGTTCTAATGCTATTATGTATTCTAACCTTTTCCCTCGTGTTACATCCACACTCTAGTATCCCTGGTACTATACTTCTTCACTATCAAGCTATTGCTTTAAGGCAAGGTTTACATGTATTAGATACTGGCCGTGTCGACGATGTACCAACCGAAGCAGAGTTATTGGACCAGAAAAGTACCAATCTAACAACTCATTTGAGCTCAAAGATGCACAAATTAGTACGAGCCTTGCATTTTCGTCAATTGAATAGCAAACTTCTCGAGGAGATTGATATATCTGAGTCAATTGTTGAATCGAAGATGATTCTAAGACCCATGATATGCGTGGGTATATTCTTTGAGGGATTGTCATGCTTTCTATATTCTCGTGGTTCCAACGATACAGAGAAGACAAAGTTGATTGAAAGAGGCCGGTCAATATTGACAAGAGCAAGGAATTTAGCTGAACATTCACCTTGGAATTGGCAAAACAAGGTATTGCTACTTGAGGCAATGGAGTTGCATGCATTGGGCAATCTAGATAAAGCAGAGCCGCGCTATACAAGCTCGATACGATCAGCCCGTGAACACAAGGTTATACACGAGGAAGCTGTTGCAAGTGAGCTGGCAGGAGATTGCTTGTTTGAGCTAGGACGTCAATCAGAGGCATATACATTGTATAAGCATTCCATCAAGTGCTTTGAAGAATGGGGAGCCAATGCAGTGGCGAAGAGGGTTGAGACAGATATGCAATCGAAGTTTGGTGGCGATGTATCCCATCTAGAAGCTGTTGATGTCAGTGATATACTATCCACATCATCTTTGGATCCACAAAGTACTCAGAAAAGGAATCATACGGGGGAAGATTGACTTTTGTGAATACAAAAGTTTAATGAGTTAGCGCTTTTATACTGCATCAGAACTACTTCTACTCAGTAAATTAGAATCCAATTCGATCACAAGCCTGAAGATACCTCCGCATCCCCAGACTATGCCTCGTATTTGTCATGACATCTTTGTCAGTGTATCCATTTAAGATGACAAACTTAACTTCTCCTAAGAAAACATAGTCATCCTTTTCTTCAGTAACGGGATCACCCCCTAGATCTTCGACCCTACCTGCAAGATCATCAACCAAATTCAAGCTGATCTTTATTGTTATTGTTGGAGTTGAAGTATCCTGCTTAGCAACAACTTTAACCTTCATTCTTTGTAGAATCAACACTGGTACTTGTTTCATAAACTGAACTACCCCTTCTCCTTTCATCCGATGTTGCTTTGTTTTGAATGTAGGAGTGCTATTGACATTGGCAAGAGCATGAGAGTCAGAGGAGGATACCGCTACTTGTTCATCATCGAGCATGTTGTAGTTTTTAGTGTTCGGTTTAACGTTCATCTTCACTTTGTTGCAGGCACAGATCGGCATGTTTGTTAAGTGATTTACTTGATAGATGAAGAGCATAGACAGCAGGTAGGACAAGCTTGGTTTATTAGTAGAAGTCAGTATCAAGAAGGAGAGATAGATTGCTTGTATCGATTTTAGGATACCGGTACACTTTGTGTGAAAAGTTGGTGGTATCCTAACTTATCCTTCATACTCATACTCTCTCATAATACACTTCCTCTCGCGCTACTGCCAAGCAACAACAGTATGAAGAAACAGTCAATCTTTACATCATCTGGTAACTGCTGTACCACTGCCTATGACAGGAACACTTGGCAAACATTAGTAGTTGCTCTTCTTGAGGGAGGATATTGGTCGAGTTTCAAGCGTACAATTGCAATTCCTACTTTTGTCGATGCAGGTCGGTATCTCGATGAAAACCCAGCAATGTTTGGTGCTAATATACTGCATATAGCACTATGTAACGATCCACCAGTTGATATTGTTGAGAGTATCTTACAATCGTTTCCCGAAACCCCGTTCTTAGCCGATAGTGTTGGAAGATACCCGTTACATATTGCAAGCTCGCTCGGTTTGTCCACTGAGATTGTTGTATTGATTGCCAAGGCATACCGACATGCATGCTTGAAACAAGATTTGGATGGCAAGACACCTCTTCACTTTGCTTGTTCACTCGAGCTTACGCTCTACGAGGGAGAGGATATTCATCCTGACAACACGAAAGAGCTCAACTATAGTACCATCGTGTCCTTGGTATCCATTGCCCCATCTGCTGTGCACTTAGTAGACAGCTGTGACGATATGAACCCAATTGAGCTAGCCATCTTATCAAATGCAAGTAGTTCCATCGTATCTATCCTACAGAATATCAGTGCCTTGGAACATATGAAGAAGAGCGGAAAACTGAGCGAGGAGTCGGTCAGGAGAAGTCTGACAAGGTTGAAAGATCTTGTGTCTCCATTTGTTTTGGATTGGTTTAAGGCTCTTATTGATGCTTGATATTATATGAATGATTGGTGACAAACTGTGATTCGTTCTAGTTGATTTGGATGGGTTGATTATATTCTTTTATACATCTGATACTGTTGATAAACTAGAGAGATGTGTTAGGATACCGAGGAGAGGACGATGTGTTTTACTTGAAAGGTAGTGAATGATCTTAGTAATCTGCTTCTAATGCACCTAATCTGTTGCTTTACTTCATGGGGCTGCAGCCTAATCCGATGACGAGGTATCTTTTATTTCAGTCTTCTTGCTATTCCTCTGTCCGTTTTCAGTATATTCATCATTCTTTTCTTCGGCAATACTTTCATCTGATAATCTTTTAGTCGATAGCCGTCTAGCGTCCGTTAATGCAGACCTATCAATATGACTAACATCTCCTAAGCCAGAAATGTATCCTCCTGTATGGGCCTGATAATTATTCCTTGTCCTTAGATTTGTTAAGCTAATCGATATACGATCACCCTTTTTCTTGTAACATTCGTAAAGCTTTGGTAGAATCATTAATGCAATCACGCCAAAGTTGTTCAAAAAGGCATAACAAGCTTTGATAATGTATGCAATCGATACATTGCTGCCGCTCATTGCCACCATAATAGTCGCTAATATGAGAAGTTGAATACTGTTGAAGACAGACACCGCTGCCATTTTAGAGTCACTAATCTTGTGAAACTTGCGTGTTTGGAAAGCAAGGACGTTGGCGTATACTAGTAGAAGAAGATGCAATATCACGATGACCATAGGATATACCCACGAGTTATCACCTTCAGAACTACATTGCCCTACGGCCTGAAGAATGATACCATTGAAGTCTTGACTGATTATAGTCGTTGTCCACTGGAAAGGATCGGTACCATACCAGACACCCAAGATAATAATATCCACGGCCAACCCAGCAATGATGAATCCTGATACGTCTTTGACAGTAACCTTGGTCTTTGCTAAGACGTTCGTTGATCCCGGTCTCATACTACTGGTAACTCTTTTTACACGATATAACTTTGCTACGAGAGTGGCTGTTGTTAGCATTTGCCCCAATGTTAACAGCCAGGGAAACGCCCAACACCCAGCATCAAGTTCTTCCTTAGTATAATCCCGACTATCTCGGCTCATGAAAATGATGCTTGTAGTATCTACAGCTGATCCAAGAAGAATTAGTAGCAAGAAGAAGGGCTGAGCAAGTAGGATGATCTTCTTCTTTCTATGCACGTAGAGCATGATGGTGCATACCACTATAAGAAAGTAGTTTATGGCAACCATTGAATACCCCGCGATAAAAAGTCCTTTGGGAATGTATAAACAATCAACCCAATCGCATACATTGTCCGCGTCTTCAGTATTCATCAAACCATTAATTCTTTCATGAAATTGTTGCCAAGTACACAAGGCATCGGCGGCATAAGCTACGCCTAAGAATTCAACTACCAAATCATCCCAAGTTTCTCCTGTAGCGATTGGATTGGGCGTGAACCTAATCGTTTCATTCAGAGTTCCCGTTTCAATATACTCAAGAGCTTGATCAAATGCTAGTGACGATTCCAAGAACGGAGCTTGGATTGTCGTCCCATACTGCTCTCCATTCTCTAATAACTCTCTTGCCCCATTGCAAACAGTGCCGACTAATGTGACAGCGTCTGCCCCATCATTTTGTCCCTTGACATAGACCCTGTTCCTATCATTCAATGCCTCATACGCTCCGAGCTGGAAGATACGCGGTAGTTTACGAGAAGAAGAGAGATGATAGCAACGTTTGTTAGAACATTCATATTGACCACATATGTTCACATGATAAAACAATACAAAGGCGGACTTTCCAGTATATCATCATCCATGGCATATACACTATTAAATTCCACATTATTATCAATCAAATTAACAATCTCCAGATAGGCAGACTGCCTCAAATCAGGTCTTGCCAATGGAGCCTCCTTCACAATATCAATAGATGAATCTAATGATTCACGGAATGCATTAATTGATAATGGATAGCCACCATAACTGGCAGGATATCCCAAGGCCACGACCTTCCCTTTAATACCCCGTTCTTTCATAGCATCCACAATCATAATGCCCGCATTACCAGCCCGTTCGGCATCTCGTGGCCCTGCATATCCAAGTAAATGATCTAATTCCCACTCATCTGGTAACTGATTAATCTGTATTATAGGTACATTATGCGTCTCGTGTAATTTACCTACTAATTCTTTTGATTCAATGTCCATTGGCCATATGCAGTAAACCTTTGGCTGCTTGTCTAAGGGTGTATCGATTGCATCATTTAATGCCTTGAATGATTTAGCTTGATCGTAATTACCATATTCTACAACTTGTACTGTATAGTTTGTACCGTATGCTGATGTTAGAATACCATTATGCAGTCCGTTTGGATATGGTGTTGATCGATCAGGAACTATGAAAACAATGTCTGGCTTTGTTGTTGTTACTGTTTCTTGAGCTCTAACTAACGATACCACACATATTATAAGGAAGAGGAGTAGCAGATTCATGCTGATATACCTCAGCTAAAGATAAAATTATGTTTATATATAACAAGGGCCGATAGTAGTACCATAAAAGCACTAATTGCAATTGATTCTATACTTATTGTTACAAGGGCCGATAGCCATCAAAGTCATAAATTCTTATTAGTCTTTAGTATAGGATACAGAGACAGAGGTATCCTGTCAAATCGAGTCGTAATATAAACTGTAGAAAGAGGTAGAGGATAGGGATGATACAAATACAACCTACCAGGTTATATCATTATTGATGACTAGACATATTACGCTGAAGATTCAATGTCAATCGCTGTTCAAGTTTGCCATGATACCACTCTCCTTCTACCACACTATTATCATGGAGATAACACATACTACCCAAGCCATTAGGCTCACCTCTCTCGTCAGTTTCACCTGTATAATATCCCAAGGCACCTTCATGATCTCTCCACTCTACATTGAATACTGATTCACCTGCTGGTGCTTGATACTGTTGCTGCTGATGTTGCTTGGGCGGTGGTACATTATTCAACGTTGTCGGAGCTCGATGATGATTTGAATTGTGACTAGAATGGCTGCCACTAGATCTATGCTTACTCTTACTACCTTTCGGTGGTAGTGGTAACTGATGTTGCTGGTTCAAAGGCATGGGAGGGGGTGGCCGAGGCGGATTAGGAGCTAATGGACCACTCTTTGCAAGGATGCCATTACTCCAATACCCTGCGCTCATACCCCCGTCACAATAATGCATTTGTCCTTGACCATGTGGTAATCCCGAGCCTGAGGCCACTTCTCCTGTATACCATCCTTTATCACCATAGGCATCAGTGAATGGCATACGTGTCACGCAATGCGGACCACTATTCGAACTACCGGTATGATCAGTATGTGAGGTACGTGTACCATAGGTAATTTCCGACGCTGACGATCCCATCGATTCACCACCATCACTACCATACCCGGAAGCATCATTCGAATTTCGTATCGTAAGTTGTGATATTGGCGGTAGTTGTTGTTGTGAGGAAGACGTACTACCATCTTGTGATGGACTACGTTGTCTACGAGAATCTCGTTGTCCACGTGACGAAGTAGACTTATTACCACCTCCACGACGCTTGTTATTACTACCCTCTCTTTTCATACGTAACATTTCCTCGATACAGCAATCAGGACAGTTAACGAGTATAACCTTCCATCCACCCAACATCTTCTTCTTACGCAATCGGATGTGTGGATGCTTAATGCATCGTCCTTTATCATCGAAGGAACTTGGCCCAGCCATGGGATTATTGTTATTACTGCTACTATTGGTAGCACTAACATCCGATTGAGTCATTTCAGTTTCAGTGGCACTTTGATATTGAGAAGATTCTCTCTTCTTACTACTACTAGTCATCAATAAGGAAGGATTCGACTTGGATAATGGTGAGATGTATTCATCACTACCATTATAACAGTCTTGTTGAGGTGTTGATGATCTACGTTGTAAAGTTTGTTGCCGTTCTTGCTGACTTGGGAGGTATACTGGGCCAGATCTTGGTGCATCATGCTGTTGGTACTGTGGAGGTTGAGGCGAGCTATATAACCCTGCCTGATGCTGTGGCAGAGGATCAGAACGTCTATGCTGCTCCCTTGAATGATCACTTGAGGATATAGATCGATCGTCACCACCTCTTGACTGATGCTGCATGATCGGTTCAGCAGAACGACGACGATTATCATCATGATGATACTGTTGTTCTTGTTGATTAATCATGTTTGCAAGTCTCATTTCCGGCTGGCTTACTCGTCGTTGATCGTGACGTTCCGGCGATGGTGTGGGTGGTTCCATTGGCTGTCGAATAGATTGTTGTTGATGTTGAGGTGGCGATTGAGGCGTGTGCGACAGTGGTGGCTGCTGATGCTGCTGTTGTCTATTCTTTAATATACCCACAGGCTTGGAACTTGGTGGAGGCAAACTTGAGGGACTGCGGTGCTGCTCATAAGTCTTGTGATGCTGATTCAACTCGGGAGTTTCAACAGGCTCACCGTTATACATATTACCACCCCCCTGAAGAGTATTATTATACTCGGGACTGTTTATCATTTGATGTCTCGGTGGTGGAGGCGGCGGTGGTCTAAACTGACCATGTTGCTGCTGCGGCATACCACCCCGTGGGGGTTTCATTGGTTCTTCATACACTTCATCTTCGTACGGAACAATGGCATCACCTTGATATTGTTGTAAGTGGTTCATTGAATTCTTCTCTTCCGAAAAACTAACAGAATGTGAATCATCCTCCTCAGCTGAGAATGATGATCTCATACTATCACTTCGGGGAAGTACCGCCTGATGAGCAGCAGATTTAAGTTGTGGTTGATTCGTACCAAACTTACTAGGACGTAATGCACTCTTAGGTGGGGGTAGTACCTTATGTGCATGATGACTTGAATTAGATGATGAGTCTCCTCCTCGTGATGATCGACCACTACCCTCTAATGATGAGTAGGATGATTCTTCATCTTCAGTATATACCTCCTCTTCTTCATCCTCGTCCTCTTCATGTTCTTGACCTTGTGATACGGGATTACATTGACCAGACATTAATAATGATTGCAATAATTCAGATTCACTATTGCCCCCCTGCATTTCTTTATATGTCCCTGCTGCCCTTCCTCGTCCCCCGTTGTTGGAATTAGTTTCTATATTATTTCCACCACTGTCACCACCATTATTTCGGTTAATACTACCATCACTCCCTCTATTATCATTGGCAGCCCTAACAATCATGGATGGATCCCATCCACCGTTATTATTCCCTCTATTATTACTACTCCCCGTAGCGGTATTGTTATTTCTACTATTTCCCCCCTGCCGTGATCCTGATCGTGCAGCATTATTGGCAGCATCAATTGCACTTTCAATTAAACTCTCATGATCACTGCTAGCGGCACTACTTCCCTGTGAATGGGAATATGTAGAACTACCGGTGGTATAATGTGAACTACCATCGGTAACTTGTGATGAATAAGTTGAACCACCATAGGTTGAGCTGCCACCGGTATAAACTGAACTACCAGCTGTATCCCTTCTTAAATAATTATTATCATGATGCTGTTCACCATTTTCATACTCATGCGAGGAATCGCCCCCGCTATGCTGAGACCCACCACTATGCTGAGATGCACCACTGGCAGAACTTCCACCACCGCTCATTACCGATGAGGAAGTAACTGAGACGTCAGACTTGGCTGGTTTAGTATGTGGATGAAATCTAACTCCCTGCTGTTGTTGTTGCAATTGTTGTTGGGGTGATGGTGGTGGTGGATTAGCTGATGTATACAATTGTCCGACAATCCCAACTTGTTGACAATACTGCTGCTGTTGTTGAATATTGTTATTATTGGATGGTGTATCTATATATTGAAGATGGGATAAATTACCACTTCCTCCCAATTGTTGTGATGAATTATTATATTGTCCACCAACATTGCCAATCTGTCTTGTACTTAATGAACTAACACTACGATTTTTAGATTGTTGTGAATGTACAGTATGTTGTGACTGTTCCTCATCCAACTCTGTACTTACACTTTGAGAACGTAATGACTTATTTTCTAATAATGCATTTCGAACTTCGGCATGTCGATTTGAGGATCTGTCTTGGCTGTTATTAGTTGAGCGAACACTTCTAGTGTGTGACATTAACGACTTGGCACTGGTAACACTTCGTTCATCCTCATCATTTTCATCTTTTACTTCCTTATGTCGACTGATACGCGCTCGTCCAGTAGAACTAGCCCGTCCATTCGATGTAGACCTTATCGAATTCCGTGCTTTATATAAATTACTATTATTCCGTGTTGTTGTTGTTGGGAGGGCCTCACTTTTACTACTTCGAACTGACTGTATTGAATGACTATCATTATCGTCATCGTCTTCGCTAATATCAACTCGAGAATGTCGAGATGGTCTATTACTTATAAATTCTCTGTGTGTTCCTTTCGTGGCAGCCTCCCTACTTCTTGAACTACTATTATTGGTTAACGAGGCCGAGGTGCGGGGAGTATAACTTCGTGACGATCTTGTACTTCTTACTGAATGTATTGATTGTTCATCTTCATCATTTGTTGTTGGGCTGACTATATTTGGTGTTGTAAGACCACTCAAGTTAGAATTATTATTAAATGAGCTTCGTGAACTATTTAGTTGAGTATTACTGTCTCTATCAGCCTCTCTACTATTATTATCAACACCCCCTCCTCCTCGTTTGGGTGATAAGTTACTAGCACACAATGGACAGACATTTAATATTACCTTCCATTCATTAGTTATACGATGTTTACGTTTTAATTGTATTACGGGATGGATTGGACATTTACCATTTTCGTCTGATTCTGTCATTTTTAATTGCAATTGCGGCGGTTGTACGGGCGGTGGTAAAGGGTTATATATGATGTTTATTGGAGGGCTGTTAGGCCTCTATTTGTATTGATGATACCATGCCTTAAATTATCTCTTATTGTTCGCCTATTGTTTGTGCTTTGTTGTATACCTATGATCAAAACACAACAATTCTCAAATGATAAGGGCTTATATAAGCCATGATATATTCGGGCTGAGTATTGACATGACCGGTACAGTAGCCCCTGAGTGAGATGTAAGATGTTATCATAATAGGGATTCCTTTGCACAGAGCACTCTCTCCTCTCTCACTGAATGAGTTGTGAATGAGTTGTGAGTGATGCGATGATCAGATATAGAAATTGCTTATGCACGACATATCTTGTGCACTTTTTGCACATTGCAAATATTGCAAAGAAGCGCTCTCATAATCATAATAATATTGATATGTACCTCCACCAATAATTAAGTACACATGAACATAGGTACATACGGTATATAAAAACATAAGTTATGAACGATGATGATACAAATGAAGTGATGTTTGAGTACACAGGGAAAACCCCTATCCCTGATAATGTAACTCATGTAAGATTTCATCCAAGTGTTACCGAGGTTGGCGATTTATTGAGAGATGGTTGCAATTCATTTGATTATCGAATTAGTTTGAAAGAAGTAGTATTGAATGAAGGGTTAAAGAAGATTGGGATTGAAGCGTTTCATAGGTGTGATTCATTAGAAAGTATAACCTTTCCTTCTACTTTACGAGAGATTATTGATGGTGCATTCAAAGATTGCAATAACTTGAAGCAGATAGTGATCAATGAGGGTGCCAATATATATTTGAAAAATGCACGGCATTAGAACGTATCACAATCCCTTTTACTCTAACGCACATCAATATAGAAACATTCAAAGGTTGTAGTGCTTTGAGGGATGTAGTATTAAAAGAAGGTCTACAAAGGATTAGCCAGGGAGCATTTTTGGAGTGCACATCATTAGAAAGTATTGCCTTTCCTTCTACTCTTACTCAAATAGATCAGTTTGCATTTGGAGTTTGTAAAAGTTTGAGAGAGGTAGATTTCCACGAGGGGTTACAGAAGATTGGTAGAGGTACATTCGTGAGATGCTTCTCATTACAAAATGTTACTTTACCATCAACTCTCACCGAGATTGAGAGGGGAACATTTCATGCTTGTAGCGATTTGAAAGATGTGATACTAAAGGAAGGGCTACAAAAAATTGGATTATATGCGTTTCGTTGCTGTTCGTCTTTGCGGAGTATCAATCTACCATCTACTCTCATTGATATTGATCAGTTTGCATTTGCCGAGTGCACTAGCTTGAGGGAGGTAGCTGTTCCTGAAGGGATTCAAAAGATATCGAGTAATGCCTTTAACGGTTGCTTAGAGTTGGAAAGATTATCTTTCCCCAGCCTGACAACTCGCCTAAACAATATCATTAGGGCTGGCCAAACTGAAATAAGAAACAAGATTGATTCTGCTCGTTTTGGCGGGGGAGCATGGGTATTAAGGAATGGTGAATTGTTCATCCCTAGATCAGCGTTGAGAGATTGGGAAGCAATTAGGCAAAACCTTGACCGAATTGATGAGGTGATTACATACTATGAAATCGAAGAGGCTACAACACTATTCGAACTAGCTCTGTGGAAGGCAAAATTAAATCAAGCAGAACAAGCAGCCGACATAGACCGAGAAGCACACCGTATAGATGTACCCGGGCCGGTAAAAGATACTATTTTGCAGTATCTTAGATGATTATGTAATCAGAGGCGTTTGCGATATCAGCTAATATATTGTTAAGTATAAGATATCTTAAACTCTTTGGCCGTATCATATTAATCAGTGGTATGATCTTTTCAAGCTCTGCTTATTGTCTATGCATCATCAGCAGTTAAAGTCCCATTGAACCAACAAGTCAATGCATATCTATCCTCATTACCATGTGATGCAAGAACTTGATGTTCAACTTTCGACGAATCAAACAGTATCAGCTTTCCCCCACTTGGAAGAATATCAGAGTGCTTCTCTTCTTGGTCTTCGTCATTTATATCAGTATCGTTTGAATTGTACAATCTCAGCTCTCCACCACCAGACCAATCAGCAGCATTCAAGTACAATATTGCAGTAACGACTCGATGTCTATAATCACTAGCTCGTAACCAACCTACCAATCCCATTTCATAAATTGATAAGTTACATCTATCCAAATGACGAACATATATTGAGCCATCCGGATGATATCTTGCCAATTGACATTGAAGAGGAACTACATATGAATGACTTCTTGTATAATTGAACTTGCCAAGTAAGAATGGTATACCTCTCAACAGTTTTATACAATGTGTTAAGGAATCTCCATGTTCATGATCATCACTCTCTCGTATTGACAGTATTCTATCTTGGCGTACATCGCTATCGTTTGATGATGATTCCATCTCTTCACCTAGTATCTCGACATTATCACGAGCATATTGCAATGTTGCTGGTGTGAGTATATTGTTAATGACTACCACATTGTTCTTTTCGAGCTCCCGAATATGTTCTAGATAGTGATGTGTGCATGTTGATGTTTGCAATGATGTGTGCATATGATGTGCATCATATGTCCAGTTTGTGAGTATCATATGTCCGGTTTGTGAGTATTGGAAGTACACAAATGATACAATCAGGATATAGAATATGTATTGCAAGGCTCCTCACCTTTGGTAATGATTTTACTGAGAGGAGGATATCTGCTCTTTTTTCCCTTCTCTGCATCGGCCAATGACGTTCTCAGGAACGCCTCGCCGAGTACAGTTGCAGCGGTGATTGTAACGAAACTTAGCGCTGCCTTGTCAAAGGTTATCTTACGAATAAAGCAATTCATCCTGATATTGGTGCGGCGGCGTCAGTCTATTCTACAATTAAACATATCGACGATTTAAATATCTATGAAGAATCTCGCTCAACTCATGAAACTCTCATAATTTCTAGGATACCGCTCCATTTTTGTGTTGTGAAGTGAGTACGATATGAACCCCTGGATATGCCACTTGCAACTTTACCTTGAATTGTCCTCTAACATATTAGGTTGGCGTGTTAAGCTAATCGTATACCACAGTACTGATATGATATACCTATGACATTTTAACGCCCTTTCGATTAATGGTACTCTGGTAGAATTAGAGTTGATAGTTCAATCCAACAACATGTCATCAAACAAGCATACCAACAATAAAATGGTACAAGTACACCGTCCATCCAACTTAGACAGACGGAACAATTCCTTAACAGTTGACAATAATATACATGAATCAGTAATTAATAGCGATGACGAAGAACACTCTTTTCATGATAAATCACGCTTCGATCCATGTCAAGCATATACAACAAATCAAACATTATGTCTCGAGGCATGTCAGGCAACAATGGAACTACCCAGCACTATTGGTTGTGGTGTTAGTGATTTATCTAGATTCCATCCATCAAATTACTTTACTAAAAGTACTAAATATTGTGATGAGAATTGCAATATTGATCATGAACATGTCTCGCCATATTTATATTCACCGAGGTAAGTTCTATGTATTCGTATAATATAAATGTGTTCATAATATTATGATATAATTCTAACACATCACTGCAATTTAGTGCACCCGTTGGTCCAACACAGTGCGAGTATTGTGGTAATCGAAATACAGATGATTGTAAGAGCAACTTACCGAAAGAATATATGGAATTCATGAGGAATAGTAAAGATGATGTGAAAGATGATAATAGTAATACAGTGAATCAAAATGTATGTTGTGATGGCAATGATCATGCAACAGAACAAAATACACAAGCATCAGATAAGGATTCAACTAAATCAAAAGAGAATATATGCCCAAGGCCACAACTATTCTTTCTCAAGAAGAAGCCACCATTTGCAACACCGGAGGGCTGGGATCCAGTTACTGAATATCGAATTAATTTGTTTGAGCAACCCAGTTCAGTTGAGGGAATGAGCAGAGGTTGGGGTGAAGTTCGTGGTCATCTTGGGAATAATACCACTGGCGAAGGAGGGGCTTCGAATGCAGGAGGATTGAATAGTAGTGTACACAGTAGAAATTATGCTTCTAGTGCATGTGGTGGTAGCAGTGTTTGTGGAGGTGCTGATACAGAGATATCTTTCTCTTCGGGTGGCGGCGGAGGAAGAAGAAATAGTAATGATGCCACTAGTAACAACAAGGGAAAGACTAATGTCAATTCAAGTGATGGAGGTAGATCCCTCAGTCCAATACAATTGTTATCAGGGCTGATGGAATCTCTATCACCATCTTAAATATAAACTGATCTCTTTTACTTTTTATACAATACATATATTCAAACATCATACCTAGTTCATAACATTCTATACACCTATCTCTCTTATCAAAAATACCACACATACCATACCAAGATCCCTACATCTTTGTAGCACATTTCAGAGGCTTGATAGGATCATCAATCCCTAACTCAATATCTCCAGTCGGCAATTTAACTACCGGATCTTTTTCACTCGTTCCTCCTTTAATCCAAGGCTCATTCCGCGCCAAGGGTACTGTAATTCGATCGGCATAGCTTGGCTTCATTAATTTTGAAACCAACTCCCTTGCAGGCTTGGGGGTTTCGTCTGACCACTTGTACCGCTTCTTACGCTTACCTTTATTACCCATGCACATTGAAAAGATTTTCAGTAATATGTTATCTTGTGAACTCATAAAGTTCGCCTCATTCTCTTCGGCGGGGATACCAGTTAGCAAATAATGGATTGTTTTGCCAACTGAATATGCATCAGATATTAAACCATAATCTGAAACATTACCGGCCAAGGCAGCATCCCCTTCTGATTTCCTGCGGGCTTTTGTTACTTCGGGAGCAGCAAATGCCCTAGTGCCTAGTGCCGACATTGCTCTTATGGGTACTCGTTGAAACGACGAACCTCTCCTTGTCTCGGATCTTCGATCAGCTTTTGTTTGTTCTTTTGATCTTTCTGAATCTGCATTGGATCTTTGACTTTCTGAACCAACAATTACTTGACTTGCCTGCTTTTCAATACCCCTTTGTACCAAGTTACGAACTGAGCCACGTCCACCACCACTACTTTTCACACCACATTCAGCTGGGGTTAATGCCCTTGCAAATCCGAAATCAACAAGAACAACCTTCCATTCCTTATCGTTAAACACAGCCTTATCACCCCAGAACTTATCATTTGACATCCAATCATCTTTATTTGTTTCCCTAGCTGCATTAGATGATGTTATAGTTTCATCCCAATCAAGAGGAACAACGTCTACCCTTTCGAGTACACAATTGTCTGGTTTAATATCTCTGGAAGATGAGCGTCGTACATTTGGAGATGAAAGAGAGAGGATTGCAACTTCTGTTAGTACATGTGGGTTGCAAAGGCAATCAAAGGAAGACAAATTAAGTTCATATGAAGTATCCACATCGCCTAGACTTCATATTGAACACACGAATTCATATGATGAAACAATACTAACGCGGACTTTCCTGTGGATAACACCTATAGATATTAACATATAGAAGCATAATATGAGTATAAACATATAAGTATTACCAATATACAGATATAGAAATTATGCATAAACGCACAACACACACAAACTAACCTCGACCATGTAAATATGCAACAGCACTAATCAAATGCCTAGATGCCAATCTAACCAGATTAACACTCAATGCACCACCACAATTCACCAATTCACCTAAATTCGGACCATCTGCCAAAGTCAATACAACCAATTGACTTTGTTCCATTTGTACCGACTGTAAACATCGTACAATACAAGGATGATTAAGTTCTTTAAGAATTTCAATTTCCCGTAATGCATACTTCTGTTCAGATGATTGTGCAGTTGATATTTGTTTGATGGCGACATATGGTGGTCCTACAGTAGCCTTCTTGTTGGTATTATCATCACCAAATGTATCTTCCTTTTCATCATCTTCTACAGAATCATCATCATCATCTTTCTTTTTATCCTTATCATCTAACAAAGTTGATTCAACACCATCATCACCAAGTTGTGGATGGTAATGTATCATTGAGGCACCTGCAGTTTTATCATCAGGCTTTTTAGTTCTGGCTAACCATACAATACCATATGCACCCTGACCTAATGGACGGACCTTTTCATATACTGCATTGATTGACGGTGGCCAATCATCAGTATTTTTATCATTAACAATTGTATTCATATCTTATGTTCTTTGTTGATTGATAGTTTGTGTTGTCGGTACCTTTATCTCTTATTGCAATTACACCTAGTACAATAGACGACGGGAATTGCTGTTTATCTTGATATAGACGATCTTATTAATTTGATATTCCTACAAGCGCCAAATTGCTCCTAGCTTTGAAGTTCGACAGAGTGCGAGAAGCAAATAAGAGTTGGCATTTATTTAAACGGTCGGACATTTGACTGTCACATCAACTCGACTCTCTTTCTGTAGATGTTTGACTGTGAAATTGAAAAGTGAAAGATACATTAGAAAATTAGAATTAGAATGTCAAATGTGAATAGAGGCATGTGATATAAGTATAAGTAGACAGGTGTAAAACATTCTACTACTCAAACAAGTCTCTCTTTATACTATACATATATTCATTTCATCTCTCTATCTCCTAAGCCTATCTATCTATCTATCTATCTATCTTCTATCTATTATAAACTATCTTCCCCCTTGATCATCAAATGAGAGTTCGAGCTCAGAGCATTTGAACCGATCAGGTGGTGCCACACTATGTAGACACACGTTCTTCCTTATGAAACCATACTGAGCCGATACACGAGAATATACCCCTGGGAAGTCTTGGCTGCATCCCAATCCCCAGCTAACAATCCCGACTAAAAGATCTCTTGATCCAAACTCATCGTTTCCCTTTCTAATCAGCGGTCCTCCGCTATCACCCTGGCATGCATCTGAATGTTCTGATGAAGCACACAGCATGTTATCTGTAATAGCTCCTTTCATAGTCGTATTTATGATTCCTCTTATTGAATGTTTTATTGTACCTCGTGATTCTTCACACATGCTATTATTTACTGCCGATACTCTTGTTTCCATTAACATATTACTTGGTAATACTATGTCTTCATCTTCTTCTGTATCACCCCATCCCATCACCGTCAGCCCTTCATTATCCTCTGGTGCATCTTTGTCTCTATTCAATTTCACATATATTGATGCAGTATCTTGTTGAACTGTTTTACTCAAGAAGACCAAGGCGAAATCATTATCGTATGTGATGTTATTATAACTAGGATGACGAATCTCTTTCTTGATGGGTATAGCTTCTCCCATATTTCTATACCGTAAATCAGGACGACCGATGACGGCATGATAGGATACTTCGGCAGTACCTAACGATAAAGAACTGCAATGCCCAGCTGTTAAGACAACATCGGGACCTATTAGGGATCCACCACAAAAGTGTTTAGAACTACTTTGCTGTTGAACACCAGATTGCAATGATACAGCGTATGGATAACGAGTTTTAGATGTTGCCCTGCCATTAATAATCTTAATACCGTGGAGTGGGGAGAGTTGTGATACTTTCTTGCTTTTACTTTCGATATGTGATCGTTTACTACTCTTTGATATACTATTGTCACTACTACTTTTGCTACTCTTTGTTTCCAATTTGTTTGACTTTGTGCTTCTACTTCTGGATAATGTATTATCAATATCAGTGAAGGTAAAACTAAAACTATAACTCAAACTACTGAAGTCTTCATCCGTTAGAGTATCATCAATGGATGATGCACAAGAGACGAGTAGTAGTAGGAGGAAAGCAATCTCCGACAGACCCCGCACCATCGCTGCTTGTAATTATTGTTTGGTGTTTGTAGAGGTATTGTTTACGAGAAGAGGTATATCATCGTCATCCAACAATCAACTGTTCAACGTTTGCAATAAGGCATGATTGTTCATAATGAAAAGAGGTTCATCGTCATCCGACATAACGCTTAGAAATGAGAGTTGAGTGATTGCATTTTTCTCACTCACAGGTATCCTTTACAAGATACCTCTAGTGATACTATTTGCAGCTCACACCCTTCATCTTCTATGGCAGTACAACCGCATACATTGCCTTTGTATATTGAGCTATATAGTAGTCCTAGAGAATACTATATACAATGTTTCTTCTTATCTTTATTCTGCAGGATACTTTTGTCTATAATTTGTTGAGGTATCCTTACTCCACTTCGTCTGTTAATTGCTCTTCTACTCTACCATACATCAAAATCTATCTTTCTAATCTCTATTTCACACTGACAAACATATATTGACACATACTCTATCCTATACATAACGCAAGATTTGTTCATGAACCGACTGAACCCTAACAATACAGACAAATGCAGTCAAAAATTTTGCCTCGGGATGGGAGGAGCAACTATGCAACGAACCACTCTGGGTTCATATCACTATCAGTTGACATATGTCCTCCTGTATCTTCACTAGCGAGGGAGTTACTCATGGTAGACGTACTAGCAGCATAGCTACTATCACATTCACTCTCCTGCTCTTGCTTGGTTGGTGCACTCTCTCCTCCTCCACAAGACATTATCCATTGAAAAAGGTTAGAAGTTGATGCCTCTCCGTTTTCGGCATCGCTGCCTCTCTTCTGGTTAGACTTGCTAGAGGGGTCCAATGTTGAAACATTGATGTCAGATAGTTGATTAATACCAGCTTGTCCTTGGAGTTGGAGTATCATGATTGATTGGTTACTGACTAGTTGAGACAGTACCTCTCTTAACATATTGACTTCTTCTTTTAAATTCTTGTTAACTTGGGGAACATCTTGGGATTGATGAACAGCAACATTCTCTGTCCTCTGAATCTTAGATAACATACTCTTGAGAGCCGAGAGTTCTTCTTTCAAACCAAAGATCTCGGCGTCAGCTATATCCTTGTCTGATATACCTTGTCTGATAGTATCATCACGCTTTACTTCAATATCAACATTTGTATCTTCTACTTCAGTACGAGACTCTTCGACTGTAGGAAGGCGGATCAAGGTCTTCTGCTTCAACTTCTTGGATTGTTTCTTCTTGGTTGATTTGATCTTCTCCGCTGCTTGTACCTCTCTCTTCACTCTATCAGCAGTCTTCTTCATCTGAATTGCTCGATCTTTTTCAATCTTCAACTTCTTCTCTATTTCCTTTTGCTTCTTCAACTCTTTCATGTCTGCTAATACCTTTTCTTTCCTTGTTTGACGTTCCTTCTGAGCTGATATAACCTTGGCCTTTGTTTTCAGAAGTAGGGAGGGCGTCTTCTTGGTACGAGTAGTATCCTTTTTGGTACTTGTATCGGAGATTGTCTCGGGGGTAGGTGGCTCATACTTGATTGTTTCAGCCTTGCTAACAAATCCACCAAATGGCTCAGTTAATACTGATATTGCATCGTCAAAGATATTGCTGTTGTTCACGATCTCAGTTCTAATCGTTTCTGATGATGTTGAATCATTGTCATTAGACTTTGTATTCTTGACAATCTCTGTAACGATGGAATCTTTATCATCAAATCGCTCCTCCTCTACACCTCCTCTTGCTTCTTTACTTGGTGGTGATGCCCCAAGCAAATAGCCGTCTTCCAATACATAGAGCTGTTCCATACTCTTCTTCTTCATACTACTACTACGACTCCATCGGAGTGATGATGGTTGGGATGATAATTGAGCATCTGCAATCCACTTCTCAGCGGCATCATCTTGCTTAGTAGTCGCTCTCTTTGTCATCGCCGGAGTCTTCGTGCCACTACCACTATTTTGCTTGATATAACTATTCTTCATTGACGAGAATAACAGTAGCTCCTCCCTCAGAGGAAGATTCTTATCAGATGAAAGCATCGTATAATTCAATAAGGTTTGGTTTCTATTACAATAATTTAATTGCTTAGATATGGGCATACACTATAGCAATGTCTTATTTCAACCATATCATACTCACAACATATTGGCAGATCGTCTCGCTAATATCGTAGGGCATAGAAAGATTAATATTTCCTCTTATTAGGCTGCCGACTGCAATGGTATATGCAATGTGAGTAGTTTCTATGTCTCAACATTGCATCGATAGATTGACTAATTCACTCACTTGATACCTACTCACATTATTGTTGAGCATCCTGAGCCAAAAGAGCAAGTAAGTAGGAAGCTAATTCGATAATATGTTGTGATTGTTGGTGAGATGACCCCATATTATCTCCGAGGGGAAACAATGATAGTTCTTTCGTATTTACTGCATGTGTATGAAATGTTTCAATGAGATAATGCACTCGACCACCACCGCCTATTGCAATAGATAAAAAAGTTGCTCACATATGATTCATGTGAGCAAAAGATTTGATTGTAATACTCGTACCCTCCGCCCTACAAACCATATCGCTACCGCTACAACTATACCTTGACCATGTCTCTCCAATCTACTTATAGTTGGCATCAAAGGCAGCGGCAGCTACAAAGAAGTAGTACGAGCAAGTCATTTATCAAAAACAAGTACTTGTACAGTAAGAAGGACTCGTCACAATCTCTAGAAGATGAAGAACTTGCAGTGTTACGAAAGGAGTTACTTACACATGCCGATAAGTTAATATCAGCAACTAAAGAGAAAGAAAAACAGATATTGCAGCAGTATACAAACAAGGATAGGGAAGAACAGAACCAAGTATCTTACATAACCTCAAAAGCTGTCAAAGATTTAGAAGCTGCATTGTTGTGTGTAAGAAAGCAAGCAAATCAGAACTCCAAAGAGGTTAGTGTATCACAGAAACGTAAAGGAGGAAAGATGTGGCTTAACATGAAGAGAAGAAAGAAAGTCCGCTTCTCCTCAACAGTAACCTCGCCAGTAAAGGATTCATCTGATGTTGAAAGGGTATTAGTAGATGAGCAACGAGATGATGATTGCAATATGAATGAAGTAGTACACACATCAGAAGATGACGAAGTAACATTACTTCGGAATGCACTACACTCATTAACTCAGCTTCAGAAACTTAGTATAGAAGCAAAGGAGAATAGTGGGGAATCAGAAGAAAGAGATCTGGCCGAGGATACAGGAGGATACAGCATCTTGAATTGGCTAGGCCTAATTGATTGTTGTGCTTTTAATACAGCTACCGACTGAAACTGAAAAGGAATAGATGAGGAGGATAAGGATGCCGATAACTAATTCGGAAAGGCTATGCGTCTGATCGACTGTCACTACTCCATGTTATAAATATTATAGTTATCGTCTAAGATATTGCAAATAGTATCCTTCACTGATCCGGGTACTTCGATACGATATGCATCTCGGTTGATGGTGCTACCTTCTTCTCGATCTATATTTGCTTTCCACAAGGCTAGTTCAAATAGTGTAGTGGCCTCCCTGATTTCATAGTATGTAACCAATATATCCATCCGACCTAGGCTTTGTCTAACTGTATCCCAATTGCCAACTGCCAATCTTGTTCTCGTGATGTACAGCTTGTCATCCCTCCATTCTACTACTGCTCCATATCTTGAACCACGAGCAACATCAATCTTGTTTCTTATTTCTGTTTGGCCAGCCCTAATGTATTCTTTAGGCGAGTCAAAAGACGAGGGAAAGATAATATTTCCAACGCTACACAACCATTAAAGGTATTATTTGATATCTTTTGAATCCCTTCAGGAATCGCTACCTCCATCAATCTAGTACAATTTCTAAATGCAATACTGCCAATCTCAACAACAGTGGAAGGAAATGTGATACTTTGTAATGATCTACAATGTTCAAATGCTTCAATGCCAATCTTTTGTAGTCCCTCATTTATATTTATAGTACTACTTTCTCCAAACTGAAACAATCACGAAATGATCCAGTGCGTACTTCAGTGAGAGTTGACGGGAGAATGATACTTTTTAATGTTGTACATCGTATGAATACATTCTCTTCCATCTGCTTTAAACCCTCATTGAAAACTTTCGTTTAATACTACATCCCTCAATTTACTGTCATCTGTATTATCTGTCATAACTTAGTAAGATAACTATCGATTGAATTATAATTAAAAGTGCACAAGAATATTTGTATATTTCAGCAAAGTCTCAAATCTTTGCATCACCAACGCGGCGCCGCACCACTACTTACTATTCCAGGGGATAAATAACTATTATCTCTTCTACTTCACCCTATTAGGCATGTTTCTTTGTAACAAATCTTGCTCATGGGAATAAATTATAAACCTCCCTTGATGAGTTTGATAACTGAGTGATAGAGCAGGGTGGACTCTCACCCCCAGGCTTTAACAATTGTATATATTCCTAGCGGTTATTGTGGCGAAGATAGACTGATATAAGAGGCGCAGATCTGGCATTTGACAACAAAAGATCAAAGATACCACACATCAATTGCAAATCATCATCAAATTAGTTGCTGTATGACATATTTATCTCATTAGTAAAACTACAATATGAGCGGCTGGTTTGGTACCGAGAAGCGTAAAGCTACTGAAGAAGACAATGTTTTACATTCCGAGAAGAATCATGATGTATCAGAAGAGTTGATTGCAATGAAATCAACAATTAATGAGTTACTCAACCAAACACGGACACAGACAGATAACATGACAAGTATGATGCAGTTAATGAGTAGTATGCAAGGGGAGATAAAAAATATGAGAAGGGATATGAATGCATTATCTAATAAGTGTGACGGGTTACAGAATTCGATACAGTCAATACATAGGAATTCATTGATCGATAACAACATGATTAGAAGTAGATTCGATGATGTGGAAGAACAGATTGAGGACTTGGATACTAGATTCGGACATGCGCATGACAAACTAAACTATCATTATATACTATTAAAGAACCAAAAGTGGGAATATTCAGCATATTTCCCCCCAGATCATTACTGGGTTGACTCTGATGCTTCCCAGGCAGAGGCTGAGAGCTTCCTCAAAGTTATAAAAAAGAATACCGAGCTAATAAGATATGGTCAGATAGGTGATGGACAGATCGATTTGAATGAAATTGAAGTTGATGATTATTATATATCATATGATGAAGCGTTTCTACCGCATTGGGAAGAGTTTTTCACTGCTATACGACAGTACCAATACTACCTCAAAGTCATAACAAATGATGATGAAAGTGAATCTGTCCTCGACTTGTGTAATGTGGAGTTACCAGAGGAAGTGATAGATTTGATGGCCGAAGCTCTGGAAACCACTTATTTCAATACTTTAGATATGTCTTGGAACAACTTCGGACAGAAAGGGATTAGATTCGTACTGGATTATTTGCAGCGTAACAGCAAATGCAAGAAATTGTGTCTGAACTACAATGTTATGAGCTCAGAGGATGTCAATCAACTCTGTCAAATAGTGAAGGATCATCCTTCGATTGAACGGTTAAGTCTTTGTGGATGTAAAGATGAAGACTTTGATGGATATGATATGCTGCAAAGGATTATGAGAGCTGCTAGAAACAAACTGAAATCTCTTGATTTAGGCGACAGTAACATCAAAACAGGAGGAGACACTTTCATCTCAGATTTCTTGGCAGGCAACCCTATGTTGCGATCTCTTCATCTTCACATAAACAAACTTGATGATAATGATGCTGCTATGATTGCAACTGCATTGAAGCATAACACAAATCTGAAGATTCTCGATTTGCAATTATTACACAAGGCGGTGTTTGACAAAACAAGTTTGAATTCTGCTGCTGACTCAAATCATACATGCCGCGTTTGTTTCCCCGATAATGAGGGAGTTGGAGCTCGGGAGTTGAACAGTTACCTACCCCCTCGGCCTGCTAAGGTTGTGTGGTATGACCCCATCTATGTAAGGCAAAAGAAAGTGTATTCGGTGTTATCAGCAAGGAATAGAAGCTTATCAAATGTTGATCACTTTGATGAGGATATGCCCGTCGAATTACTTCCGCACATATTGACTTCTATTGAACAATATTCCAACTATCACGATGTTAATTCACTGCCAGAAGATACAATTCACCCTCCACCACATCAAGATACTCAGGATGTCAAGCCACTTTCAATAATGTTTGAGATACTGCAAAGATGGGACAAATCTCTAGCTAACTTTGAGGCGCTCAGTTCGTAGTGATGGGAGTTTATATGAGTAATCAATCTTTAAATTTAACACCTAGTTGATCCAACAATTGGGACAAGCTCTATTTCATAGTAGCTAGGGGCATATCTTCTTCGCTTATAGAAGCAATCCTAGCTCTATTCTTCTTCTTATGTGTAGAAACATTAAACAGCATATCTCGATTGTCTCTGCCTGCCTTGCTGTCTACTCCCTCGACTGCGGCTGTTCTTTGGTGGGGGTCGTTTCTTCTCTTTCTCGGGCCAGAAACTACTACAGATACACAAAATCATTAACAAAAATACCACAAATAAGGCTGCCGCCCACGCCCATGACGCCGTAGTCCATGTATCAGGATGATCCACAAATACGGCAATTAATGGTTCAAAGAACTGTGTCTTGACAGTATCGGTAAGACTTGCACCGTCACGAAGATACTTGCCGTCCAAGACAAATGTATCGGAACATCCGGCGGAGGTATCCGTCTCATCAAAGCATGCACATCGAGGACGAGATGTTTCAGTTCCATTTACATAGTCAAAGATGCACTCTCCACGTCCTGCACAATTGACAGGACAGAACATATCGGGGCAGACACTGCTTAGTCTTGGACATGTAACAGTAGTACCGAAGGCACCCGATAGTGTCGATACTTCAATCTGTTGAAAATCTTCGTCACACGTATACCATACCCCATCAACTTGTACCTGGAGATTAAAATCTTCATATATGCATCGAGCATTATAACACCGTCCTTCTCCCGACGTGGTTTCAAAACACATACTATTATCACCATACTCTTCACTATAAATAACATCAATTGAATCGCCATTCTCCTTAATACGACAATCCAAGTCGGCAGGCTTCATACCACTGTAGACTGATCCAAACACGGAACAGTAATCAGCCTCACGCGGACCACCAATGGCGGCATCCTCAAAGTATTGAAACTGCACAGGAGGTTGATACTGACCACGGAGACTGTAGTCAATGACTGTGCATGCCATCTTATGTGAGTGGGATGGTGAGCAGCCACGAGCACTCGCCTTGTTACAAAAGTATCCCTTGGCATATGACGGCAGACTTCCATCACGTCCATTTCCACCACCCACGAGGCATGGCTGGGATACAAAGTCACATCCAACTCCATGACCCCATGGACTGACATTTGCCTTTGTATAATTTGCCAAATACCAACCTGAATCTTCCATTAATGCCAAAGTAACTGGACTTAATACATTCGTCGTTGGACTAATCACACCACTAAGGGCCTCGGGGTACCACATCCTTTCATCCCAATGATCACCGGTACATGAATTTTCACCAGTCGGTTGATTTTCTAACTGTGCACCACCCAATTGTTGACAATTGAATTGATTCCGTGCCACCGTGGCAACCTTGGGTGTAACAATTGACGCATATCGTTGACCATTCGTTGCGATGAAGAATTTCATTGTATTATCAGAGGGTAATATCATAGACCGTTCGACACCATCGACGCATATGACAGACTTGGCAACGAAGGGACGGGCAGTGCGTTCCAATCCTGTGTCTGGATCCCAAAAGAAACGGTATGAGTTGGAGGACATGCCTAAGACGTGTGCTGCCTCGTGTATGGCAACATCGACATTGTCATCTGTTACTGATTCAGATGCCTCTCCATTGTCGTCTAGATCAATCTGATCAAGACAAAAGTTAATGGCGCCTGGGGTAGTTTGGAGAAGAGGGATTGAGAAGAAGAAAAAGTAGATGAGAGGTTATTCATAAAGTTTGCAACCCTGACATCCAAATCAACTTCCCCACCACAAAAAGAGTAATAAATCACAAATCCCCAACTACAACAAACATCAACTAAAAACAAATCAAAACACAAACTTACCAGCAGTAGGTCTATCAAACTGATCAAAGTTACAAGCAACCGCCACCGCCAACGTACTCGGACCACAAAATCGTGCACTAGGCGCACCACTAACATACAATACCAAATCCGCATCGGGTACACCATTCGCAATATCTTCCGCGGGTACTTTTGAAAATTCAGTATCACCACAATATAACCTGCCTTGTAATTCAGCTGTACTTACTAATAAATTACCCTGGACAGGCACAACTGATAATGCCTCGGTCCAATAATTTGCCATACGTGGTAATATTGTATTCTTTACAAAGTTAATTTGATTACTGTTGGATTCGGATAGTTGTGAGTCTAATGCTGAGGTATCAAAGTGTATACGTATTGGTTTAAATGGATTTGTATCTCCATCTCCTTGTTCGGTGTTGGTAGTGTCTTGTAGGAAACGTTCATCATCTTGTGAAAGATGTTCATTATTCTCCATTTTTAATTGTAATTCACGTTCTTTTCGTTTAATATCAAATGGATGGTTAGGACCATAATCTAATTTGTGATTGGGATCACCACGTATACCAGTTTGATAATATTGTAATGTGTTTTCTAACTCTTCAACACGACGACGTGTTGATGCGCCATCTTGATATATTCTATGTATTGGATGACGTCTTGTACTTGTTTCTTCGCTAGAGTATTGTGATTCATCTGTTATTGAATATGTAGCTGATGTACTAGAATATGTTGTTGGTGAAGACATAGAAGAAGCAGAAGAAGCAGGACCACCACGCAAACTATCAAACGTAGAGCCCATTTCTGAACTGAATAATAATCCATCTGGTATGTTGTCCACGCTGCTACCAGCACTATTGCCAATTAGTAACAAAGCTGTCATTGCAAGCATTGTACTTGTATTTCTCAATTTAGGACGGCTAGTATTGTTTGTTCTTCTTCTATGTTTCATTTGTATTGTTTCTGAAGAGGGCTCATCGTGTTTTGGGTTTTGTTGCAGTAACTCAACATTCATATTATAATTTTGTGAACTGCTCATTGACTGCTCGCAAGGACAGCTCATTAAATCTACGCAGCCACCGTCACAATTGTCTAATTCTTCATGTAAAGGAGGCATGTTTACGTCTAAATTGTGTTGCCTCTGTTGTCTAGTAGTCAAGCAAGAGCCGTTCACACGATTTTGTTGCAAAGAAAACTTGAGGTATTTTTTAAGTATCTACCTCAGTACTACGTACCTACCTCATCTCTAACGCCAAACAACTTGTTATTTGTTTGATTTGTGCATTTTTGATATGAACCCCTGATTTGTGCAGATAAAGCTGATTTGCAGGCCGGAGGTTACCATATTATCCACCCATCTATTAGGTGTGCTATATACAATATTTTCGTAAGGGGTAACAACTTGTGACCTAATATACAGCAATATCACACTACCTAAAGTAATACATAAGGTGCACCGACACATTAATTTTGCAACGACTACACCCAAAACACAACAAACTACAAAATAACACAAGGATGACAAGTCCATCATTAATATTTGGTTCAATCCTACTAGCATTCTCACCATCCTTCTCACTATTACTATTATTAATATTCCAAAAACCACAATTGGTTATATTAGCAGTATGTTCAGCATTTGCCTATCTAATTTCGGCACTATTATCTTCAGTATTTTGGTTGATTATTTCTAGTATTGATAATGCCATAAATAGCAGTGATAGCATGTCAAGTATTGGTACATTGTTAGGAATAGCAATACCAAGTGTATTATGTCAAATGATTATTCGATGTGTATTTGTTAGTGGATATTTTAAAGTTGAGAATGTTATTCGAAAGAGTGTTGCCAAGCATGAAGAGGAGACTCTTGCTGCTAATTCGAATGGCGGCAGTAGTACAACAAATGGATCGTCTGTTAGAAATGGCAATACTGTAAACAATAACAATGGAGATGATGCACACGCCGAAACAAACGCATTACAATTGCAACTTAATGACTTATCATGTTCATTGGCGTCCGGTTGTGGATATGCATTACTGCACTCGCTATTTCTATACGGAACACTATTAGCATCTGAATCAGGCGAGGCCAACAGTTATAACGATGGTGTATACGCCGGTGGTGGTGGTAGTACCGGACACGGAGGTACTTTATATCAAGATTCATGTGCAGGCATTCCAAGTTTAATCAATGGGGCATTAATTGCCTGTTTGTTTTCTGTATTAGATGTAATGTGGATGATGCTATGCTTCTTTGGTATGAGAAGACGTAGTATGATGAGTAGTTCATCATCATTGAGTAATAATAATAGTATGAGTGCTAGTATTAGAGCTGAAGGGTCAACAATCCAAGCATTAATTAGTGGATTGACATGCCAAGGGTTTAATGACACGTCAAGTGGTGGATCTGCTGCTATAATATTCGTTGGTATTACACACTTATTGGCCTCGTTAGTGCTAGCACCAAACGGTTCAGAGAATGGGTGTAAGATATCATTACCGTGTTTGGGTGGTGTGGTTGTATATGTGGGTATATTGTTTAGACGGGTTACAAAGAAAGGGAAGTTCCTACCTGAAGATCAAAGGAGGAGGATTCAGGGTATGCAATTAGGATTGAGGAATGTTGATCAAAGTCATCATGTTGAGTAGAAGATAGTCAAATCTAGAAGCATTAGATAGATGAAAGAGGTTTATACATACTATTCTGGTACGTGCCCCCTTCCCTCCACACAAATCTAAAGGTACTCTACCTTTTTCAAGAAAGGATACTGACCGGCAGGATAAAGGTACTGCAAAATAGTTTCCTTGACTGGTCCAGGTACTTCAATTGCCACCCGATTAGGTGAAGTTTCGTCAATGGCTTGACCAATCTTTGCTTTCCAAAAAGCTAGTTCAAATAGAGTTGTAGCCTCCTTCATTTCATAGTATGATAACATACGATCTATCTTGATAAGCCTTTTCCTGATATAAGAAGTTTCGTCCATAAGTACTCCGGGTATATATAGTTCAAAACCTCTCCTTTCAATGTAACCTCGAATCTCATCAATATTATTCTCCACTTCCGTTCGACTAGCCAAAATGATAGTACTTTTAACTCGACCCTTGACATCATCAATATCAATGTCATCTTCTATATGCGGCTGCATACTGTCCCTCTTCCACTTCTTCTTTGCTTTTGGTTGACAAGTCTGGATTTGGATGATAGTCCTTAAACGCTTTGATATGGATTGAAACTTTATCCTTTCCAATGAAGAGCAGCCATCAAAGCATTTACCCAAATGATCAGCATTAGAACATATCTCTATCTCTGAATTGAGCTCTACTTCCTTCAAGTTGCTGCAACCTGTAAATGCCCAATTTTCGATCTTAGTCACTGTCGAAGGTATAGCTACTTTCTCTAATGAAACACATTCCTGAAATGCAAAAGCGCCAATCTCCTTTGGACCCTCATTGATTACCAGTTTTCTTAAACTAGTATTCTTTCCAAAAGATGAAAATCCACTAACATCAACAAGAGAAGAAGGTAATGTAATACTTTTCAAGGAGCAGCCACTAAATGTATGACCCCCTATGGTTTGGAGCCCTTCATTGAATTTTACCTCCTTTAAACCTATGCAATTGTAAAATGCACAAATCTCAATGTCCACAATAGTGGAAGGTAGATTAATGCTGCGTAATGATTTGCATGCAGCAAATGCATTCTGACCAATCTCTTTCATACTCTTATTCCATACCACCCTTTTTAGAGCCGTACAACTTGCAAATGCATGAGAGGGAATGTCGACAATAAGAGTATGTGATAGATCTATGTTTGACAACGACTTGCAATCAAGAAATGCATAACACCCTATCTTCTGCAGACCCTTATTGACTATCACCTTTCTCAAACTAATGCACTGCCTAAACGCCCCACGACAAATCTCAGTGATAGTAGATGGTAATGCAATAGACACTAATGATGCACATTGCCCAAATGCAGCCTCTCCGATCTTCAATAGCCCTTTATTCAATACTACCTTTCTCAACTTTGAACAGGCATGAAATGCACCCTCATTAACTTTGGTGAGACTAGAAGGTAATTTGATTATTCTTAATCCTGAGCAACGTGAGAATGCCTCCTTACCAATCTCAACCACGCTAGATGGTAGTGTAATACTTCCCAATGACTCACAATCTTCGAATGCCCTCGTCCCAATCCTTTTCAGACCATTGTTTAATAGCACTACCTTCCTCAAACTTCTACAATCAAAAAATGCCGTATCATCAATCTCAACTATAGTGGAGGGTAATTTGATACTAGTCAAAGATCTGCAATGAGCAAATGCATACTTTCCTATCTTCTTGAGACCCTCATTTAATTCTACCGTCTTCAGTTTATAACAATCTTTAAATGCCTCGTCTTTAACCTGAACTACATTTGGATTAAACCGCACACATGTCACGGACTTAGGAATATCGGTCTGATCTCTCGTATACACCCAATTTGCCATTTTTAAAAATAACGGAAGCTCTGTCATTTTGTCTGAAGTTCAAGTATTGTACCCTGCCGCCGACAAATTATCTTATAGAGAGAGGTATAATAATTCTCATAAAAGTGTGCACAATGTGCGCTAAACTTGTTGTGTTTATTTCCTGACTCGTACTCTGCGTAGCCCTATGTATCAACTACATATATATACTCTTGCAGGTAACTCTCAAACAACCTGTCTCTCGTGTAGAGATAAAGTTAATAAATCTTTATGGCAGGAGGCGCATCAGGCTTGCAATTTGCAATACCACAAAAGAGGTTTAATTTTATTCCCAATTAATCTTGAAATACTATTTGTACTATTTGTATTGAAGTTATATTGTTACGCGGCAGCTGCAGGCTTCTTACACCTATCTGTTACCTCTATCTAACACACCTATTATGTATCTGTTACCTCTTCAACCCACCTAATCAAACAATCTCATAAGTTCTAGATATTTCCCATTTAGTTATCAAAGACTCCCAATTGCAATGAGGAGTTGGACTTCTACGAAGCCATCAAGCATTGATTAGTGGATTGACATGTCAAGGGTTTAATGATACCTCAAGTGGTGGATCTGCTGCTATTTTGTTTGTTGGTATTACACACTTATTGGCATCATTAGTCTTGGCACCTAATGGATCCGAGGATGGGTGTAAGATATCATTACCGTGTTTAGGTGGTGTGGTTGTATATGTGGGTATATTGTTTAGACGGGTAACAAAGAAAGGAAATTTCCTACCCGAAGATCAAAGGAGGAGGATTCAGGGTATGCAATTAGGATTGAGGAATGTTGATCAGAGTCATCATGTTGAGTGAAGTGTATAGGTATAAAGGATATAGAAAGTAACTCTAGAAACATGAGATCATTCGCCTATTTGTGTTATTATATCATAAGTCATCATCCTCTGAATCATTATCCTGGATATTCCCTTAGTAAATTACCCACAACAGGCGAAATACGCCAATTGTACATGTAACTAGTATGGTAAAGGTACTGCAAAATTGTTTCCTTGACTGGTCCGGGCACTTCAATACGACATGCCTCCCGATGATAACCGTCGTCGTCGCCGGCCTTATCAATCTTTGCTTTCCAAAGACCAAGTTCCAACAGAGTTGTAGCCTCCTTCATTTCATAGTATGAAATCATTTGATCAATCTTGACAAGAAGTGCCCTGGTTGAGCCTTGTCTTATGTCATCGTGTTTATGCAAACTATCATTATACCACCCTTTGACTAATGATGCAGATACATATAGATCAGTGCCATTTCTTTCTACTCCGTGGTCGAAACCTTGTCTTTCCATTAACCCTCGGATCTCATCTATCTTGTTCTCAGCTTCCGTTCGACTAGCAATTTCGCTTCCACTTCTTCCAACTAATTGATTTTGGATTTGGATTATAGCTTTTAAACGCTTTGAAATGGTTTCAAACTTTATCCTTTCCAGAGATGAGCAACGAGTAAACACTTTACCCAGTTGATTGGTGTTTGAAAATACAGCAATCTCTGATTTGAGCTGTACATCTCTCAAGTTGCTGCAACCCGAAAATGCCCAATTTTCAATCTTAGTCACAGTCGAGGGTATAGATACTTTCTCCAATGAAACACAGTTGGTAAATGCAGTCACACCAATCTCCTTTGGACCCTCATTGATTACCAATTCCCTCAAATTTCTATTCTCTCCAAAAGAATCATCAACTTTAATAAGAGAAGAAGGTAATGTGATGCTTGTCAATGGGCAGCTACCGAATGCACTACCTCCGATCGTTTTGAGCCCTTCACTAAATACTATGTCTTTTAAGCTTCTGCAATTGTAAAATGCATTGATACCGATCTCGACAAGAGTGGAAGGTAGATTGATACTCTGCAACGAAAAGCATGCAGAAAATGTATACTGACCAATCTTTTTGATACTCTCATTCAATACCACCTTTTTTAGTTCTGTACAACTTCCAAATGTATTAGAGGGGATTTCGACGATGAGAGTATGGGATAGATCTATACTCAACAACGACTTGCAATCCTTAAATGCACCCCACCCTATACTCTGCAGACCTTTATTGACTACTACCGTCCTTAAACTACTACAAAGCATAAACGCTCCAAGGCTAATCTCGGTGAGAGTAGATGGTAATGTAATAGCATCCAATGATTTGCATTGCTTAAACGCATCCTTTCCAATCCTCAGTAATCCTTCATTCAATACAATATTATTCAATTTATAGCAACCATTGAATGCCTCCTCTTTAACTTCGGTGAAATTAGAGGGTAATTTGATACTTCTTATTGTTGTTGCATAGAATGCTGAACTACCAATTTCTTCAACAGTGGATGGAAGTGTGACACTTCCCAACGATTCACACCCAGAAAATGCCCTCTTTCCAATCTTTGTTAGACCATCGTTTAGTACTACCATCTCTAAACTTCTACAATTATAAAATGCGCCTTCTTCAATCTCAACAACAGTGGAAGGTAATTCAATGCTTTCCAATAACTTGCAATAAGAGAATACACTCTTTCCTATCTTCTTGAGACCCTCATTTAATACAACCTCCTTTAATTCATAGCAATGAAATGCCTTATCTTGAATCTCAACAACACTTGGATGAAATCGTACATGTGTCACATCATCAGGGATTGATTCATCATTCCCCGTATACTCAAATTCTACGTCTGGTGCATTGTTCTTTGATCTTTTGTTCATCCACTTGACGAGGTTTGCCATTTTTTTATAGTCTCTGCAAGTGAGGTATACCTTTTGTTTGATAAGTACGATATATAATAATACCTCAAACTATACTTCTGATAATAAATTTATGTGCGCAAGATGTGTTTCATATATTTTGACCGGGTTTAGTATAATAACGTATATTGTATACTTCTTAACGCTTCTTTAAATGCACAATTGTGTTTGTTGATCGTCTTCTCCTTCTCTAGAGAGAGGTGGGATAGCGCTAATAGTGGAACATAGGTAGAGACTGGGACTGACGGGATGAGTAGGTCTTAGGCATTGGGGAAGTTCCCCAAAACCCAAAATTTAACCCCCATTTGGGGAACTCGGGGACGTCGGGGAACTCAGTAATTTGCTTATAACTCAGTCAAAATTGATTTTGGTGAAGTCACTCAATGATATAATGTGATCAGAATCATGAGAGCTTGCCAAAAATGCAATAAAAAGGCTCAACTTTTGAAATCGACCTCTTTATTGGGTTATGAGCTTAATAATAAACGGTTATCTTATTCCCACTTCCCCGAACTTGTCCCCGAACCCCCAAGGTGAGTTCCCCAATGCCTAACCACTAGGGATGAGCTATATTGATTTGAGGTTATTATTTAGCGACCAAACGGTATCATTCTCTGTAGAATTTGCGATGATATTGATTGTTAGTGATATATAGATAGCAGTTGATGTATAGCATAGGATTGCATATAGTCACCATTTAGAGTAGTATGAAGAGATATAAACTTATGGTTTAGATTCTGTTTGAATTATGGCATATGTACTCCGCTCCACATCATTCTGTTCTACCATAAATCAATCAAGATACTGCATGATAACTTCCTTCACCGGCCCAGGCACTTCAATACGATGGGCATTACGATTTACATTGGCATCCACTGATTGATCAATCCTAGCTTTCCATAATGCCAATTCAAACATTGTTGTGGCCTCTTTCATTTCATGATATGATATCAATCCCTTAACCCTGTTCAATTTTTCTTTATCTAGCTCTGCTCTAGCTACCACCATTCCCCAGTTTCTTTCTGTCTCTCGCTGCACACTAGGGATGAAAAGCTCTCCGCCTCTCCATTCTACTGCAGGAATGTCATCTAACTTGGACTCTATATCTCTTTGTCCAGCCTGAATGATATTATCCAAGCGAATCGAAAGGCTAGGGAACTTGAATCTCTCCAAAGATAAGCAGGTGTCAAACGCGTAATCGTCAATACTACTCTGAATCTCATTCAGTGCCACTTCTCTCAATCTAGTGCACTCGGCAAATGCTCTATTTTCAATTATTGTCACTGTTGGTGGTACATTAATACTTTCCAAAGATTCGCATTGATGGAATACACCCACCCCTATCTTTCTGAGACCCTCATTTAATACTACTTCCCTCAAATTACGACAATTCTGAAAGGCATAATCTTTCAACTCAATCAGAGTTGATGGTAGTGTAATACTTTCTAATGACCTGCATCCCCAAAAGCTAAGTACTCCAATCTTTTCAAGACCCTCATTAAACACTACCTCCTTCAACTGCCCGCATTGAGAAAATACCAAATCATTAGAGAGATTAGGTCCATCATTATCATCCACCTCCACAATACTAGGATGAAACCGTACACTAATCACATCCTTTGGAACCGGTTCTTGCCCTGTATACACAAAAACATCAACTTCATTAGCTTTACGCTTCCTCAGTCTTTCGCCTATACTACTCATGTTTACGATATCATTAACTTCTCCCCATCTTATCATATCAAAGTAATATGTGACTTTGTTGTTGGATTCTTATATTTCTCTGAGATAAGGTTGTACAATTATCTGATGATAAAAATTATTATTGCACAAGATATTATGTTCTTAAATTTATGTCGATATATTTTGACCGGAGAGTACCAAACCACCTCCTACAAGATAATAACGTATATGAATATATACTTCTTAAGCGCTTCTTTATATGCACAACGGTGTTTGTTTCGTATCGTCTCCTCAGGCAGAGATGGCGGATTGTCAATGCTAATAGGAGGTTATAATTTATTCCCATGAGCAAGATCCATGTAGCATAGAAGATCAGCAATAGTCAGGAGTAGGAGATTAGATGCTAACATTGCAACAGCTCGTTGCCTCATTTATATTCTGATTGAGTTGCAATAATGGACGAAGAAGGCGGCGGCGGTAGTCTCCCCCTCGGTGCACAACAACAAACATCAAATGATACCGAAGAGGAAGAACACTTTCAACAAGTATGTAAAGCATATCAACAATACGCTACTTTCCATCAAACAAAGCAACAGGGTATTACACGACGTATATGCCAATTAATAAATAAATCACGACAACAACAAGAAGACATATCAAACAATACTACATCCCCACCTAATAATGAAGATATACAACAACAGAAACAACCAACAATTGAATCAATATTACCACCATCACTACATCCACAATCATCCACAAAACAACAATATATAAAACAATACAATGAATCAACAATACGGAATCAATATTACTTAGATTGTATATTAAAATATAGTAATGTTGCTACCTCACAGGATGTACTACGTCAGCGTAAGCAGGCATCTACTGCAATAGATTGGACTACAGAAGATCAAATATCAAAGATTGATTCAGTATTAAAAAGTGTTGTTCGCGATTGGAGTTTGGATGGTAAAGAAGAACGGAGTGTTGTGTATGATCGTATTATTGATGCTTTGGTAAGATACATGCCGCTTGGCAGAGGAGGAGGCGGTGCCACTGAGAGGAGTTGTTGCAATGATGACAAGTGTACATCAAACAACATGACCGATGAATCATACAATAACAACAGAAAAACATCATCACCACGAGTAGCAGTGCCAGGATCAGGTCTAGGTCGATTAGCATGGGAAATCTATTCACGGGGATATTCGGTACAAGGATCGGACTTTTCATTACACATGTTATTGGCAAGTGATTTCATGTTGAATGGTTGTGGTATTCCTCCTCCTCCAGAAGGAGAAGAGGTCGAAGGAGAAAGACAATCATTTAAACAGTTTGGTATATGTCCGTGGATTGGCGAGACTAAGAATGTCATGTCGTTTGAAGAACGGTTGCGGACGGTTGTTGTGCCTGATGTTGATCCAACTTCGCTACTTGTTACGGAAGAAGAAGATGGAAGAGAATCAGAGTTTACAATGCTAGCAGGGGAGTTTCTACATTTATATTCTCACTTTCTACCTGAGAATCAAAGCAAAGCCAATGATGAACAACATCCCAAAGCACAGCAGAAGTTTCATGCAATAGCCTGTTCCTTCTTCTTGGACACGGCACCATCATTACCTCATTACTTGCTTACTATATATCATATGTTAGAAGCAGACGGCTTGTTAATCAACTTTGGCCCGCTAATGTATCATTGGAGTGGTCATGGTAGTTTGCTTCCAGGTGATACCGATGTCTCCCAACCCAATGGCGGTGGTAGTAGTGCATATCAAAGAAGAAACAAACATTTAGACGATCGATATCTAACCAGTATAGATTATACATGGGAGGAAGTTCGATACATGATATTACAATGTGGATTTGAGATAGTAGAAGAAGAGACGTATATACCTGCAAAGTATACATCAGATAATAAGAGTATGATGAAAGTAATGTATGATTGTGTCTTTATGGTGGCTAGGAAGAAAAGTACAGCCAGTGCAGAATAAGTCAGTGTCATAAATACTTCAAATACATAATTTTATTAATACATTCAGGATTAGCTCCTCATGCTGTGAGACCAATCATTTATGCCTTATATAATTTCATTCTAATTCGGTCCCATTTGCAATACCCATTTGAAAAAACATTAAGTAACTTGTCAAACTTCTTCGGTGTCATTCATGGTTTTCCTAATGGGTGCAGCCTTCTTCTTAGGAGCGGCCTTCTTCTTGGGTGCTGCCTTCTTGCCTGCCTTCTTCTTGTATTCAGCACTGAGCTTGAAACTTCCCTTAAATCGAGTAATGTCACCGTCCGCAACAAGATTGTTTAAGGCTGCTTTGTACAAATCGTTCATATAATACTTATCCCTGGGAAAGTTGGCCTGTATATGCTTCTTGATTGCAATGGCCGAGGATCCAGTACGGTCATTTAGAACCAAGATGGCGTTGATAATTCCTCCCTTGTAATCAAAATCTAGCATATCTTGTGTCGGCATATCAGTATCATGTTCACCATCAATGTCAATAACTTCACTTCCCTTTTCTGACTCCGGAGCAGCTTTCTCGGGCGCTGCCTTATTGGTCCTAATTTGCAGTGTTTGTCTTTCCCTCCTTCTCTTTGTATACTCGGCACTAAGCTTGTAGCCATGTTTGAACTGGACAAGGTCACCATCGGCAACAGCATTCTTCAAAGCTGTCAAGAAAGTTTTGTTCACCCATTTCTTATCCTTGGGAAGATTGGCCTGCATATGCTTTTTGATTGCAAAGGACGAAGATCCACTACGGTCCTTTAGAGTAGATATGGCGTCGATAATTCCTTCTTTATAACTGCCCATTTTCTTTGTAGTATCATCGCCCGCCGGTCTAATCTCATCATCGACGTCTATACTAATAACTTCCCATCTCTTTTCTGATTCCGCAACATACTTTTCTGCAGCCTCTACTTCCTTCTGCGTATCCACAACTTGTGTCTCTGCAAGTTGTAAATTTTTCTTTGCAGATTGTATACTCTTTTGCAGTGAATCTAATGTTGATCTAGCCGATTGTACCATCTGATTTGCAGACGAAGCTTGTACTTTAGCCGAATCTAGGCGGCGCCTAGCTGCCTCAATTTCACGGCTACCCTCTGATGTCATATTGATTATTAGATTTACAAACTCAGATAAATTTGATACAAACCTAAAAGATATGTACTGATTAGATACTCTTTTCTATTGATCAATGTGAATGCGCCTGGCAACTCCAGAACCACCTATATTCTCAACTTATTCTGCAACAAAACAACCAACAATGTATATACAATGTATAAAAGACAAATTAGACCACCACAACACTTCAACTCCACCAACTCTAAAATTTTCAAGATACCCCGTCATCGTGAGCACCAATTGATATTGATAAAGCCCTTAACCGAGTAAGCACAGATAGAGAGTAAGTGCGATAACTGCACTTTTAGATTATGAATTTCTAAAGATCAAACCCGGCCGATTGATATATATGCGTGACAGCTATTTTATCTTATTGACACTGACCGGTATCTTTTTATGAGAGTTTGAGTAAAAATGTAAATGATACTATGTTATAACCCTCGGATCTTTGTACAATAGTATGAGTGATTAAAGCACAAGAGCTTGCGGCACGAACTCATTTCACTGGTATTATTGGTAGTATGTTTAACATGAGTAGTATTGGCAGTGGTTTCACGGGAGGAAAGAAGCGTAAAGCTAAAGCTAATAAAAATGAAACTAATTCTTCTTCTCCGAATAGTATGTCAAGTAATAGATCAGTATTTGTCTACACCGGACAGAACAAAGATCAAATCCCTAAGGATGCAGTTAGTGTGAGACTCCATCCCAGTATTACAGAGATTGGTGTTTATGCATTTAGCTATCGTGATCAGTTAAGAGAGGTAGTATTAAACGATGGTCTTGAGAGGATTTGGGCACAAGCATTTGATAATTGCTCATCATTAGAAAGCATCACGTTCCCTTCATCTCTCACCACATTCGGTCATGGGGTATTTCTAAATTGCAAAAGTTTGAAAAGGGTAGTGTTCAATGACGGGCTGAGGAAGATTGAAGATAATTTATTCTATGGATGTGATGCATTAGAAAGTGTAACACTACCATCAACTACTTTAGCGATTGGTAACGGTTCATTCAAAGGCTGTAAACAACTAAAGGAGGTCGCATTCAATGAAAGTCTTCGCAAGATTGGGTGTTGTGCATTTGAGGATTGTTTATCATTAGAAAGCATCACGTTCCCTTCATCTCTCACCAATATCGGTTCAGCTGCATTTTCGGATTGTATCCGATTAAATGGGGTAGCACTTTTTAATGAGGATGTGAAGATAGAGAAGGATTCATTTAAAAGATGTGTATCACTGAAGAGATTTACGTTTCCGATAATATCAAAACGTCTGAAAGATATCATCTGCTGTCAACCAAAAGTGGAGAAGTCGATTGGCAAGCCATATGGTTTTATTTATAAGATACTAAGACGGTTACATATCAGCCAGCCCGAGCGAACGGAAGTAGAGATCAAGATTGATAAGATCTGCAAAAAGATTGTTGAAAGGAACGATTCTGAGTTATATGCGCCTGCAACGTTTGTACTGTGTCTATCCGAATGGGATAAGGATCTAAGATTGGGCGAAATAAGAAGGGTTCTTGTTAAGATTGATCGTTTAATATCACACTATGAAAAGATTGAAGGCACAACAATGTTTGCATTGGCATTATGGAAAGCAAAGATAGATCAAGCAAACGACAACAATTCACGTGATGAATACCGTGTTGAAGTACCAGAACCGGTAAAGGATACGATCTTGCAGTACCTCTTCTCTGAGGTTGAGAACTTGGATTCTGAAAGTGAGCAGTCTGGCCAGTCACCACTCGGTGGGGATTGAAGATGAAGGTTTATACAGTGATAGCAGCGATGATGAAAGTGATAGCGAAGAATAAGAATGGGGTTCTTCATTTTATAATGTTCTACTTTGTTCTCTATGGTACTATCGGTGTTTTCGTCGTGAGTAGTATTGGCAGTGATAGAAGCGTAAGCTAAAGATAATGAAACTTGCAAGATGAAAGTGATGTATGGCTGTGGTGGCTCGGAATAGAACCAATTCAGAATGAACAGTCCTTTCTTATATTATTATATTATGTGTTGTGTGCTTTTATTCCTCTCCTCTGATACTCTATCCATATGCTTGTGCTGAAACATCTATTCATCATTTGATAAATCAACACATTCAGGATGTGCTGCTGCCTCGTATACTTTCATTGCATCCATGAGAATAGATCGAATAATATCCTTATGATCTGACAAGTCAATACTCAACCATTCTTCTAGCATCTTCCTCACCGCCTTTGCAGTAAACTCAGTTCTCCAATTCGGATTACTTCCAAGTATGGATTGAATCTTCTTCATTACTATGTTGACTGATTGTATAGGCATATCATCTGATACTGATCCTTTATCCATACCACTAAATGTCTTTCGTAGCATATCTACTTGTTGCTCTTCATTGAGCTCAAATTTCCTACGCTTTGCTAGATTGTTTTCATCTGGATCATCATCATTATCATCGTCGACATCATCAATATCAATAACTTCCCATCTCTTTTCTGATTCTGCAACATACTTCTCTGCAGCCTCTACTTCTTTTCTTGTCTGTTCGACTTGTGTCTCTGCAATCTGTAAATTTTTCTTTGCGGCTTGTATACTCTTTTTCAATGACTCTAATGTTGTTCTAGCCGATTGTACAATCTGATTTACAGATGATGCTTGTAATTTAGCTGCAGCTAAGCGGCGCTTGGCTGCCTCAATTTCACGGCTACCCTCTGATGCCATAATACAAACCAAACAACCAACACAACAATCAAACGAAAACTTTTGAAACTAAATGCCAAAGTCCTAACCACACCACTAGTACACACCAAATCGCCTGACAATTACGAATATAATATACCAACGTATACTACAAAACAGTAGACAAATATATACGGTATATCCACATAATAACCTACAACTAACAGGATAGCAGAAATATGGTCTTTAATTTTACCCGTTTGATCGCCAGTTTCCAAAATGAATGAGACATTTTTGTTAGTTCGAGTTTAGGTATGGTTAGTGGCTGCGAGAGTGTATTGCAAAGGTATTATGCTTAACATCGTCAATATATGGTACCATTATTAACATTAGAAGTGGTAATTTGTCGTTATGTTGGACTGGGGCTATGTAAGTATACGAGTAAATAATAATATTCCATATTAAACCACCTCCGCATTGTCATCACTGCTATTCAGATCAACTGACACCGTTTGTAAGATGGCAGACGACACATTAGAATTAGATAATTGCAACAACACACCTGAGTATACGGGGAAGAATAATGTGATTACAAAATATATAGCGCCAGTAGTCAAGGTTGTATTAGAGGAGATTGTTGATAGTGTGGTAGACGATGCATTGGCATCAGATAATTTATACGCAGATGAAATAGAATTCGATAATTACGAAGACGATACATTAGAATTAGATAATTGCAACATCTCATTTGAGTATACAGGACAGAATGGTGTCATGATTCCAAAGTATATAATCAGCGTACGGTTTCATTCAAGTGTAAGAAAAGTAGAGTCTGGTACATTTGAAAATTGTTATCTTCTGAGAGAAGTTGAGTTCAACAATGGACTATGTTCGATACAAAAGTATGCATTTTTTGAATGCACGTCATTAGAAAGTATCATTTTACCTCGTAGTCTATCTTCAATTGGCATTTCTGCCTTTGCCGGTTGCAATAATTTAGAAGAAGTGGTATTGAATACGGGGTTAAAACATATTGATAAGATGTCATTTGAAGAGTGCACGGCATTAACAAGTATCAACTTTCCTTCAACCATTACTTATATTGGTGATTCCGCATTTGAGGGGTGTAGACAATTAAGAGAGGTTAAGTTCAATGAGTCGAGTGCTACATTAGAATTGCAGCAGACAACACCACAGGATGCAATCCGTGATGGTATTGATAGTGATACTGGCGATGAATGGTTCACTCCATTGATTGCTGAAAATAAGTCAAAATTGCAACCACTACCGGATACAAACAGTGTTATTATTGGGAGTGATAGTGCTACTGATGATGAATGGTTCACTCCATTAGTTACCGGAAATAACCCCTATATCCCCAGACGAGGCCCTGGTGCCTATATACAGTTTCTCATTAATGAAAGAGATAGAGAACAAGTGGAGAGGGAAGCAAAGCTCGTTTGGATGCTTGTCAGTGGTAGAATAGCCAAGAAAAAGACCGAAGGATCAAGCTGGCTTTGGGCAACGGATTATGACAACCGAACGGCCTCAGTCAATGATAATAATATGTTCGTGACTGAGCTACAGATAATAAATGTTGGAACTTTTGAAAACTGTTCATCATTGGAAAGCGTTACATTTCCTTCTACCCTCAGGGATATTGGTGATTATTCATTTTACAACTGTACTAGATTGAAGAAGGTAGTACTGAACGATGGTTTACAATCGATTAGCAAGCATGCCTTTGAAGGTTGTGCTTCATTAGAAAGTATCGAATTACCTTCCACTCTCGTTGAGATAGGTGCTGAGGCATTTAAAGGATGCAGTAGTTTGAAAGAGGTAGTTTTCAACCAGGGATTGAAGAAGATTGGTAGGGCTGCATTCATGGGATGCAGCTCACTACAAAGTTGTCTTTTATTAGAATGTATCATACTTCCGTCTACTGTAGTTAAGATCGAAGATAATGTATTTAGTGATTGTACAAAACTGAAGAGGGTAGTACTAAACAAGGGGTTAATGAAGATTGGGAATGAAGCATTTCGTGGATGCTCAACATTACAAAGTATCAAGTTACCTTCCACTGTTGTTGAGATTGGTAATTATGCATTTAGTGGTTGTATAAACTTGAGTCAAGTAGTGCTAAACGAGGGACTACGGAAAATCGGGTTTATGGCATTTGATTTCTGTCCATTAGGAGGTATCACTCTTCCTTCTACTCTCGATAATTTTGATGTAAACTATTACTTGGGGGTATTTGGGTACACTGGGAAAGAAGGTACTGCAACAGAAGAGCGGAAGATGACATCAGAGAAGGTCAAGTTTCATCCGAGTGTTGTGGAAGTTGAAGATGGGGCATTCTATCGTTGCAGTAATTTGGAAGAAGTGGTATTCAACGATGGCCTACAAAGGATAAACAGCTTTGCATTTGATGAGTGTATATCTTTAATCAGTATCGACCTTCCTTCCACTCTTATCGAGATTGAACAACGGGCATTTCAAGGCTGTACATGGTTGAGAAGAGTAGTACTAAATGAGGGACTTCAGACGATTGGCAAAGAAGCTTTTCGCATGTGCACGTCACTATTGCGAATCAAGTTTCCTTCAACTCTCATTGAAATAGGTGAGCGTGCATTTAACAATTGCAGTAGCTTGAGGAAGTTTAAGGTCAGTAATAATGGTGACAGTGCTTTACAAAAGATTGGAATTAGGGCGTTTCACAAGTGTGAATCATTAGAGAGTATTACACTTCCCTCCTCTGTTACAGAGATTGATAGTAACGCATTTTATAACTGTCCTAAATTGAAAGATGTAGTGTTCAACAAGGGTCTTGAGAGGATTGGTAGTAATGCATTTTCTCAGTGTCTATCATTGGTTAGCATCACTCTACCTTCATCAATCACTGAGATTGGAAGTGCATCGTTCTTTCACTGTAGATACTTGCGGTATTTGACCATTGATGAGGGGATACAACAGATTGGACAAAGCGCATTTCGTAACTGCTTTAGCCTGAGAGAGGTATCGCTTGCCGAAGGTCTGAAGGACTTTGGAAAGTGGGCATTTGGTCGCTGTGAGTCATTATTGAGTATCAATCTACCATCTTCTCTTCAGAACGTTGGTATGAGTGCATTTATTAACTGCATACGTCTAAAGGAGGTAGTGTTGAATGATGGTCTCGAGAAAATAGGAAAGATGGCATTTCAAAATTGTCCATCTTTAGAAAGGATTACATTGCCTTCTACCCTTTCCGAGATTGAAGAACAAACATTTATGGGTTGTACCAATTTGAGACAGGTAGTGTTGAATGAAGGGTTACAGAAGATTGGACGAGGTGCATTTAATGGCACAAGATTGAGGAGCATAACATTTCCCTCATCTCTTATCGATGTCTGTGACGAAGCGTTTCGAGATTGCAAGAGTTTGAAAACGTTAGTGCTGAATAAAGGTCTACAGAAGATTACGAAAAGTGCATTTGACGGTTGTTCCAACTTGAGACCTGTAGTGTTAAACGGAGCATCCTTAGATGTGGTGTTGCATATCGTATTGATGTCCCTTGGCTAGTGAGATATTGTATATCCATCGGCTTAGGTACTATAAATATACATTTACTTCATTTCATTAATACATTCTATATACATTCTAAGTTACTTCTCTGCTATACTATCTACTTTTCACCGTGCCCGAATATCTATCACGCCAGAAGGATCAATCGTACTTGCATCAAACTTACGACAATAGACATTCTGAAATGATGGATCCCAAACTTCTTCCTCTGATTGTGTACTACTTCTACTATACTTTGATGATGCTCTAGATGTCTTCTTCACACCATCAACTCGTGCCTCAGCCACAGCTTTTATCATTTGTTTCTTCTCAAAGAAACTTCGTGTATTGATCCCATAACTTTCTAACTCCTTTTTGAGATCTTTTGTCTTGACATCTTTTAACTTTGCCATTTCTAGATCAACCCGAGCCTTTCTCCCGATGTTCTCTACACCCTTATCAAATTGATCTGTTACATTATCCTTGAATGATTGGAACCAACCTTTCTTCTTCTTTGACGATGATGAAGATGATGTGGAGGTAGAAGACGGAGCAGATACTTCCCACATGTTTCTATCAAAGCTACTACCATAATCATTACTTGATGAAGAAGTAGAAGCACTTGTATCAAAAGGAGGACTTGTCGTTTCAAACTCATTATGTATCCATTCCTCCTGTCGTGCTTTCACTAATGCCTCAACTAGTTCCTTCTTCTCAAAGAATGCATTACTATCTACACCATAGGAATCTAATTCCTTCTTGATGTCGGCTAATCGCATTGCATAGATCTCATCACGAACTGATATCGAATCAGGAGAGGATGGTGCTGAGACTGATACCATATGTAATAGCGGAGTATAATGTTGCTTTGTTCTTGAGGATATGACTTCTGATACATGACGCTTCTCTTTGTGATTGAGTATATTGTTGCCGAGTGAAGATCCTCTTCTTTGCAGTGTTGGTCTTTGTTGCAATGATGTTGTTTTGTATGGCGTAGATGGTACAAATGCTGTACTTTTTGCAATGGTTGAAAGTAGTAGTGTTGATACTGTTATTGTTGATGATAAATTCTTCATATTGTGTTGTTCTTTTGTATTGTAATGCTGTTTATAGTATGTGTTATTGTGTATGTTATTGTGTTGTGTTCTTTTTATTTGTATAATCACTTATCGATTGTGGTGTTTTAATTTTATGAGCATTCAATCCGAATCTATGAAAATCGTAGAATGAAGCCTCATCACACATCGTCAGCATCATATCTCAGCCGTGGACACAGTTATCTTCCGATTTCCATAGTAGTGTTCGTTAGCCGCGCGCCTGTGATTGCTAGTAATCGAGGATTCGCAAAAGATACCATCCCCTGTTTGATCGCCACCACTCCTCCCCTCGCTCGATGAATCCCCTATGTACCTCGCTCATCCTCTGTAGTTGTTTAACCCTTTCCTACCTAGGACCATCCAGGTAGGTCTTTTTGACGTTTTGGCCATATCTACCCTTCTAGACGTCCAATTAACACCGTTCCAAGCATACTGTCCTCCTCTATAGCATCTTGGCGACGCGTATACCTAGTTTCATGGTCGAATTCCTCATATCAGCGGCGTTATTTCATCCGCCCCAAGCCGAGTCGAGGGAAATGATGAAAATTAGCGGTATCCTAAAAATGCTGGATATTGTGCTACTTTGTAGAGGTGGTAGGGTATAGTTATATGTTGTGTATGAATGATATGAGTTACCCATGCTTTAGATTATACTATAAACTATTGTTTGCGTGCTTTTTGTCCAATATGAAACACTCCATCTCATCCTACAATATCGTAATATAATGTTGCTATTGCACCACCTGTCAAAATCGCCCTCACAACATGATATCTCCACCTCCATATCTGATCATCCAAGGCATATCTCCCGGCTGGACCTACTACTTTTCTCTCCCTTATATAGTATATTAATTGATTGTTGTGTTGGTTGTACTCCTATCCCACCTCAATACTTGTCAGGGCCTCTCTTTCCTACTTGCATCCTCCACAACCCCTAAATTGCTACTTTGATGATGGTTGTATATCCTGGCATGATACTGCCATCAATTCGTATATCAGTAGTAATACTACCATCAGATATTGTTTATATGATAGTTGTCTATGCAATTGTAGGAGGAGGGTTGCTGATATTAAGTATTAATGGCATAATCATTATTGCTTTGTAGAGTATAGCGGAGGAGGTGTTGGTGTCAACTTTCACAATCTGATGGCCTATATGAGCATGGCCATCTACGGCTTCTAAGGCCTCTTAACCAGTGCTTCCCTCAATAGAATGACTATATATACCATGTTGATTGATACCATTGATTGTTTGACGGTGGTATAGATTGTCTTCTATCCATAGATGACCACCATTGTTGTCGAACCCATCATCGTCAACAATTGCAAAAAAAATGCGGCCTAGGAGGAAACTAGTGTAGTAGACCTAGTAGACGACCACCATTGATCTATTGCAATCAGACAATGTTAGATGGGTATATTAACTGTTAGATCCTATGATATGGAGTTGTTGAATAGGCTGCTTGATGAGATATGGTGGTGAGATGATGGCGTTGAGTTTGTGGTCGGCGACTTTGCCAAAAAAATGAAATAGGATACCATAGGCAGGAAAGGGTTAAGGCACGCATCCAAAGGTACTTCATAAAAGGCAAATGACAATACCAAAACTAAAATCTTTTATCTTGTTTCTTCTATTATTGTTGTTGCCTCTTTAATGTTCCAACAACACATGCTATTCAAAAATGCAGTACAAAGGATTACTATTGAAGAACAAAGAAATAAAGAATTAGTAGAAGAGGAGGAACCAGGCTATACTACATCATATTTAGAACAATCAATAGAAAGGATAGAGTCGATACACAAGAGAATAATTTTATCAATAAATGTACATCCCTCAACCCGGGATACCAATCGATTTTATATGACCCGAACGATGTTAATTCGTTCGAATTTGTGGAGCAATACTATCCTGAATTTTTAGATGTTTACAAACATAAATTTCCAGAGAAGAGAAAAGGAATTATGAGAGCTGATATGTTGCGGCTGTTGCTACTGAATCATAATGGGGGAGTATACTTTAATATGGATGTGGAATGTCGAATTCCTATTGATACTTGGGGTGAGAGCTTTGGGATATATAAAGCACAAACGAGCGATGGCATATCGTGGTTTATTAAAAATGATACCGAGATAAGAGTAATCCAGAGCATGAGAAGAGTCCAGAGCAACAGAAGTGACAATGGGGCTATGAAAAGTAGAGGGGGCTATGCAGATGCTCATGATAGGCGTCGAATTCGTAGCGCCGACACCGGCATTCACAACTTGTGCAATCGCTGCAAGACAAAAACATGAAATATTCTACACGGCGGTAGAAATGATAGCAAACAAAACACGGTTATTAGGGTGGAATAATTCAACTACAACAATTAACACAAAAGATGCAGATGTGCTCGAAATCACCGGTCCAACATTGTGGACTTCGGCCATTCTACAGCACTTTATAGATCGTGGCTACCTTGCAAATGGCGGCGAAGACGTAATAAGGAATGCTACTTTTTGGCAAAGTAGACATATCAATACCCTGGTTGGAGATGTTGCAATATTAAACAAGCAAGCATTTGGTTATCATCAATTTCATGCTAATAGTCCACCTGCGCAGAGCAAGGAGTTATACATTCGCCACTGGTACAAAGGCCGCTGGAGGAATGAATGAATAGAGAACTCAGTTTATGCAAAAAACTATATGAAAGAAGTGAATGAATTAGTTACAAAAATAACCCAGTAATTCACTTTACTTCAATGTTTGTCTACTACAAACACAAAGCAAACAAGTGATACATTTGTTTGTGTCAGCCATATGTACTACCACGCCGCTATTACAGCACAATCAAGCCCCTTACGGAAAGACATCATATAATTAATATAGCATGTAAATAGACGGTTTTATCGCCATTTATAAAACAATGCGTACTGCGCTGACTTGTCTGGTTGTGTGTTATTTGTTGTTGTTGCTACACCACATATTGTCACCTATCCTCTTCCTATTACTAATTGCAATGTGGTCGATGTGCTATATATTCATCGTCTTGGCCACGGTAGCCTTTACTGCTTGTGGATTATCGATAAATTCACATCATGTGCACAAACTACACCATTACTCATCAATGACTCATTCGTCTATCATTGGTAGTCAACGACGACGTACTAGTACAAGAAGAATGTCAACTGAAACTACTTCATATTTAGATGGATATCGTGTATCTACTAATGATTTTTATGAACCAACAAAAGCTACTAAATCTAAGGATGATGATATACAGAAGAAGAGTACATCTGATACGAATACGAATAAGCAGAAGATAATCAATCAAGAGGAGCCAAACCATTATGAATCAGTTATTGTTGGTGGAGGGCCAGCAGGTTTACTCTCTGCAATAATGATGGCTCAGCGATTGCAATCTTCAACTACTACTACTACCACCACATCTACAAATACTAAAAGTATAGTAGTATATGATAGACTATCACCACCGCCACCAGCAGATGATCCAATCTATGCAGCAGAATCATCCAAATACTACTTACTCGGTTTAGGTCATCGTGGACAAAAGGCACTAAATCATTTCAATGTATGGAAGGAAGTTGAAGAAGCATCAGTAGCAGTATATGGTCGACGTGGATGGGAGCCTGGACAAACAAAAGAAGAAGATGGTAAAATTACATTGGTTAATAAGAGTGTTACTTCTCGAGTGCTACCACGAGATAAATTAGTTAGTGTATTGAAAAAGGTGATTGAGGATAGGTACGATGATATAATTGATTTGAAATATGGGTACCAAGTTGATCCAATTAGTTTTGGCGACGAAGGAGGCTCACCTGTTCAATTGCAAGTTTCTAGGTGTATACCACTCTCTTCTGACGATGAGGAATGTGATGTTGAATCGTCATCTAGAACAATAAGTACAAACTTTTTGATTGGAGCCGATGGGGCAGCACGAACAATTGCCAATGCCATGGAAGAAAATTCCATCAAACAACAAGCAGATACCAATATACTATCACGTCTATTCGGTAGCAAGAAGGAGCTTCCATTCAAAGTAACAAGATATGAAGATGACAATCCACGTGTATATAAATCAATACCAATAACATTCCCTCAGCATTGGCCTAGTGACCTTAATTACTCAGCTGCATCTGTTGGTAGACGTATCACACTCGAGGCATTACCTTCTGATGCTAATGGCAACTATTGTGCTTTACTTTTAATGAAGCCTGAGGACGAATTGGCTGTTGCTAATTGTGATGCTAAAGAATTGAGAACATTCTTCGAGAAAGCGTTTCCACAGTTTAGCAAGCTCGTTGATGATGATGTCATGGCCGATGTTGCAAAGAAGGGAGCAAGTTCACTTCCAAGCTTTCGCTTTGCTGGTCCAAGGCTACATGAGGGCGGTCGAACAGTTCTATTAGGTGACAGTATCCATACCGTGAAGCCCTAGTGAGTATACTTTTTGTAGTTGGTTTGTTGTTATCATATCGAACATCATATATGCACCAGATTGCTAACTGAATCTTATCTTATTCTCTAGCTTTGGACTCGGGGCTAACACAGCCTTGGAAGATGTACAACTCCTTTCAGATATCTTAAACAAAACTCCGAATCTATCAGAGGCAGTGCAAGATTTTACAAAGCAAAGGGCAGATGATGCCAAAGCTCTAGTGAATATATCTCGTGGCATCGACCGTCCAGGCAAACTTGGTACATTGCAGTTTATCCTTCCTCTGATACTTGATAGTATCTTCCACAAGATCTCACCCAAGATATTTGGTGAGAACATCTTTGGTATGTTCAAGAAGGAGGGGATAACGTTTGTAGAAATACAGCGCAAGAAGAGATTGGATAGATTGATGCAAGCCACAGTTATTCTAAGTGGTATGTCCTTGTTTGGGGTAGGGGTAAGAACTTTGATCAAGAGCTTGGCAAGACTGCTTGGTGTCAAGGATATTGTAGTTGGTGCAAGCTTAGTAGCATTACTCGGTGCTGTTTCAGCTATCAAGAAGGTAGCTCCAAGTAACAACAAGTCTGATCCAATGTTAGATGGCCAAGATTCATACTCAAAGGAGGGTAAGACAACTGTTGATGGTGTAACATTGGGATAGGAGTGTTGGCGAAGTACTAGTTAATACTTATTTCTCTCAAGATACCTACAGTGTTGATACTGTCTCTACTACTATTAGGGATACTATTCTGTTTTCGATACCTAATCTTCAGTTTTCTATATAGAATTATATATCTACAACATTAAACAAACATCCTGTTGTCTTCTTCCATCACTTTAATGAGCACCTGGAAGGTATCCACCTGGTAAGATTGACACGCCCATAATTTCATGAGTAACTAATCCCCAAATTCCCATCATGGCTGCTCTGCCATTATTCAATTCAATAGTACGCTTCTTCATTTTCATCTCTGGACTAAACTTATCCCAACCAAAGTCAAGCGCTCCGTTACGGTAATCACCTACAAACTCTGCTTTATTATCTAACCAGTGTGCATCACGGTTACAAATTTCTGCAACAACTAAGAATGCAAGCATTTGGTATAATACATTCTGACCATCCTTGGAATCTAAGAGTGCTTGCCAGGAGGCTAATCCGTCTGGGATGTCTTCAGCGCCTGGGAATCGGATACCGGCCGCGGTGGTTAGGTACCCTGTTACTGCAAGCATTGATACACGTCCATGCTTTAATTCCTTTTCACGTAGATCATCAAATGTATCCTGGTTACCCTCTTTGAGTAATCCAAGAGGATCGAAAAATCCAAGCTGTTTTTATATTGCAATAGTTTTTTGTGTATGTCGGTAGCCATATCATATGAACGAGAAAATGAGATATGTCAGTTAGAATATACAATCATATATTACAAATAATATAATATCATCAAACCCCATAGACGAGATACAACAACTGTAAACTCACAGGTGGTAGTACACCAACCTCCTTTGTGAAATCAACCTGTTCAACCAAGCCAAAGAAGTCAGTTTGGGCAGCAGTAGCAGACAACGATGTTGATGACTGAGCAACTGGAGTAGGAGCAAAAGCACATGCTGATGCGATAGTAGTGGCTAAGATGGCGGACTTCATTGTTGATTAGTATATTAGTGTAGAGGAGTAGTAGTAGTAGCAGTACTCTATTACAAAGGAGGGACTCAATTATCGGTCACGAACACATCAGTGTATCTTTTTGGATTTGCTTCAATTTGCAATCTACGGAGGAAATACAGAGGAATTAGTATAGACACGCGCATACCTCTTTGGAGGACCCGTGTCGCATTGCAAATCTGTCAAAAACCTCTCATAATTTCACCTTTGTTCTCCTACTACAAACAACTATCAATCATGATGAAGCTCGCCTTATTCACCGCTCTTGCCGGCTCAGCCGCAGCATTCGCTCCTTCCCAAGTCGCCCAGACTTCCCGTACTGCCCTCAGTGCTGATCTATCCCAAGAACTAGGTGCACAAGCTCCTCTTGGTTTCTTCGATCCATTAGGTTGTGTTGCAGATGGAGATAAGGATAACTTCGATCGTTTACGTTGGGTAGAGCTTAAGCATGGACGTATTGCCATGCTTGCTGTTGTTGGATACCTCGTCACTGATGCTGGACTACGATTCCCCGGCGCCGAGGACATTCCATCAGGCTTTGCTGCTTTAGACAATCTCCCAGGTATGGTTTGGGCACAAATGATTGCCACATGGGGTATGATGGAAGCCGCCAATCAAGATCAATATAAGGCACCATGGGGTATGAACCAAAACTCCTTAGACGAAAGTCCTGCCGAATTCATGGGTGACTTCCGTAACGGTGCATTCGACTTTGGATGGGATAAATTCAGTCCAGAGGCTAAGATGAGAAAGCGTGCTATTGAATTGAACAATGGCCGTGCTGCACAGATGGGTATTTTGGGTATTATGGTCCATGAAAAGATGGGTAACCTTGATGCCATCCTTCCTGGTCATTAAAACTTATACTAACAGATGTAAAAATAATATAGAATATGCATAGAGTGAAAAAGATATCTTATAATAGTATTATGAGTGTATGTGAACATAATATTATCTTGTGCACAAAATAGACTCCTCGTATTTATACACTCAGATGATGATGATATCGCTTCATTCTCATCAAGTTTTTTATGCATCTGCAACCAGTACTCATGTTATCATGACATAAAATCAGACGATCGTATCATTGTATCATCTCTCTACACCTGTGTGTGGAAATGTATCTGATCAGTACCAGGGGCAGTACAAGATGAAGTGTATACGATCATAGGGGTGTAATAATAAAGACGGCATATCTCTTACGTGCAGCAAGGACTACGATTGTGTTCGAACATATCTAGTACAAAGAAGATTTCCCACTCTACATTCAAAGTATCTCCTTGTTTTGTATTCAAATCTTACAATAAATTGACAAAGATATCTATCTATTCAGAATAACGATCAAATTATACAACAACATCAACAGCTGCAACGGCCTCGACAGCCGATAAGGCTGTTTGGGCGATATGTCCCGGAAGGATGGCATCAAGATTGCCTAGCTTGTCATGGACCATAATACCCAAAATACCCATTTGAGCAGCACGGCCATTGTTCAATTCAATGGTACGCTTTCTCATTTTCATCTCTGGGCTAAACTTATCCCAACCAAAGTCGAATACACCGTTACGGAAATCTCCCTTGAATTCAGCAGGACTTTCGTCGAGAGAGTTTTGGTTCATACCCCATGGTGCCTTGTACTGATCTTGATTAGCAGCCTCCATCATAGCCCATGTGGCAAACATTTGTGCCCATACCATGCCTGGAAGATTGTCCAGGGCAGCAAATCCTGATGGAATATCCTCGGCACCTGGGAATCGTAACCCATAATCAGTAGCAAGATACCCAACAAAAGCAAGCATGGAAACACGTCCGTGCTTAAGCTCGATCCATCGTAGACGATCGAACTCTTCTTGGTCGGCAATGGAGACCAATTCAAAAGGATCGAAGAATCCAAGAGGAGCTTGTGCACCAAGTTCTAGCTCGGGCCTGTATGCATTTGTTGGATTTGAACTTTCTTGGGGAAGATCAGCCGCAGCCTCAGCATTAAGGGCAAAGAAGTCAGTCTGAGCAGACGTAGCAGACAAAGATGATGAGGTTTTAGACATTTGGGAAGGAGCGAATGCAGCGGCTGAGCCGGCAAGAGTGGTGAGGATGACAAGCTTCATTGTTTGTTTTAGTGTTTGTATGATAATTATTAAGAGATACTTCTGTTTTCATTGCAACTCTTCATAAGAACTTCAATAGATCTTGTATTTTATTGCCGATGTGCATGCATCGAGCGTGCGATCTCTATCCGCGAAGAGACTTTTAACCTTCCTATCGTACGATATCTTAGTTGTTGATATGACTACCATGTGAGACTACAATACATATTTGCAATTTGCAATGCCAGGTATCTCTACTCCTGTTGTACTATTGATCCTCATAATAGCATATTTGACTAATGGAATAGATAGTAAATGTAGGCATCACTAAACACCCCACTAACCCATACACATAAGATCTCTAGCAACGCTATTGGAGCATGAGCAAGCGACAAGCATTGTTTGTTTGAGAAAAAATGAGATAAACATATCCTACCCTAAACAGAGTTTTCTAAGATGAAAACTGAACACGTATGAGCACAAGATTTGTTTTTCCTTGAATTTGAAGTTGTAAAGATCCGGTGTCTGTTTTTTCGCCTTGCAATGAACCAATGCTACATAGCTCTCATAATTTGACATCTATCAACAATCAATACTAACTCCAAACAATATGATGAAGCTAACAATCCTTGCTGCCGTTGCCGGCTCAGCCGTTGCATTCGCTCCCACACCAACACAAACTTCCTCCCGTACTGCATTAAACGCTGACTTCTCTAATGAAATTGGTGCACAAGCTCCATTCGGTTTCGTCGATGCATTTGGATACACCACCGATGCCGACCAGGAAGAGTTCGACCGTCTTAGATGGTTGGAATTAAAGCACGGACGTATTGCCATGCTTGCAGTAACTGGATACCTTGTTACATACGCCGGTGTACGATTCCCAGGCGCTGAGGATATCCCCGCTGGATTTGCCGCCTTAGACAATCTTCCAGGTATGGTTTGGGCACAGATGATCGCTACATGGGGTATGATGGAAGCCGCCAACCAGGATCAATACCAGGCTCCTTGGGGTTTCAATAAGAATGCTCTTGGTGATTCACCAGCTGAGTTCAAGGGAGATTTCCGTAATGGTGCTCTTGACTTTGGATGGGATAAGTTATCGGATGATGCCAAGAGAAGAAAGCGTACCATTGAGCTGAACAATGGCCGTGCCGCACAAATGGGCATCCTCGGACTTATGGTACATGAGAAGCTTGGAAATATCGAGGCTATCCTTCCCCTAGGAGGCCCAAGTCACCTATAAATACAAGGTGCTTATCTTCCACACATAGACTCATTGTAAATATAGTAGGTTGAGATTATCCACAATCGCTTGCTTATCTTACTAGCTATTGTACCTATCTACTTCTTTCTTCTGCTCATAAGCACGTTCAGTCTGTGTACACCTACTTAACTATGAACCCCTGAACATATCTCTTTAAACTTACATGATAGTATTAAGTATTATAACAACGATAAAAGTAGGTACTCATAATGAGTTTTCATACCTCGTAATCTAGTCCTCTTCTTCTATAAAAGTAGGCAATGAGTTTTTATACCTCGTATGTCTGATTTGTTTCTTTGAGTCACCCTTGTACTGATACATTGCGATACTGTCTGGGTGAGATGCAATACCAGGCACCGCTTGGAACTGGAATAGTCTACCTGTTCGAAGCCTTTCATCCATAACTTTCACAATAGCATTTAATCGTTCTTTTCCAGTCTTGACATATGTATGAAAGAAGTCATAAGCCATTAATCTACGCTCGCATATCTCCTCCTCACTCATATGTTCAATGTAATCTAAAGTATGATGCACATTCTGCTGTGGTATTATCACAGCTAGCTTGTACCAATCAACTACTGCCGTGGTGTATGGCTAACAAGATGTGAGTGAGTGTAAAGTGTGAAAGTGCATATCATATGCACACAATTCTTACCAATACCCATCCATTGGCATAGATGATTGGTATACATCCCCCTGACAAAATCTCACCGAATCGTACTGAAAATAAATTATCTCCCCTCGGTACAGGGCAGAAGGTACTCTGTGTCATCAATTGGTAGTAAGTCTCATTTGATTGTAACTCCTTCGGCGTTTGTGTCAAGTTCACCGTATCTTGAGAGATCTTAATTGGCCCATCCTTATAGTGATCAGTTCCAAAGTTAATGTACACATCATCTCTCGTCTTTGCAAGCTCCTCAAAGTAAGTAGAGAACTCGAAGAAATGATTCCTTCTTCTACCCTTGAATGCAATAAGATATGGAAGATTATTGTTACATACATTATCTCTTTGGAAGTTTTCAATTGTCTTTACTGGCCATCCAGCGAGCCCAAAGTCTTGAGGATTGATTTCAGAGAACTGTTTTGCCAGGTGGCCGACTACCAATTGTTTGTATTTGGTTGCATTTCTAGCAGGGCCTAGACAATTTGTTCCGGCTGGTCCTTCACCCGACAAGCAATTCGGAATGAATAACCGTGAATGTTTGTTTGCTTTAATAGCTGGAGATTCTAATGCCATATCAATCAAACTACACATATTCATTGCTTTTCCATTTATAGATACATATTCCCTCCCATTTGCTTCTTTGTATGATGGTCTCCCATTTTCTATATCCCAACTATCATGTTTGTTGGAGCCAAAAGATGGCCAGTGTACAGTAGAACAGGTCTCTGCATCTAAAAAGGCCAGAATAGGTCGATTTGGGTCTGAATTGCTATCCAATGTACTCCATAATGTTTTATCGTATCTTGGATGATTCAACACCGAATTAAAAAAGTCCTCCATAACCTTCGATCTTGGTATTTGCTCCCCAACCTCAGAGAGCCAATTATAATTTGTTGTTGTAATCTCATAGTTAGTATACCGTCCAATTGTTTGGTAAGTTTCACCATTATTGAAGAGAGAGAACTGTGATTGCACATACCCAATAGAAGAACTTGAAAAGTAATATCGTTTTGTATTGATTGTGTTAATAAAAGCGAGAAGACCGACGATTATTGCAATATATCTTATCATATGTCTATCTCTTAACTTACTACTACGGCTGCCAAGACGGCGGTTGATATCACCATTCTTCTTCACAAATGCTTGTTCAAACATCTTGCTATACCTTTGAGGAATGACACTCCAGCAATGACTGCAAGCGATTCCTTTGCAATTATCTCCAGCTATGCAACCACCACCGCTATGGTGCCTTGCCGGTATGCCTCACCCTTTTCTTCTGACAATTGCAGATTGTAGTTTGTAGATGTTATGTCTTTTTAAAGTAGTAATCTATGGATGTTTGTCGATATTATCCAAACAAACATGATGGTCCGGCGGCGGCAAGGTGATTGGTATTTTGATTGTATAATGTGATTTGTATCGATGGTAATCCACTGTATATTATAGAGCCACCCATCCAGCTCCATCCACTAAATGAAAAAGGATACATGCCCATATCTTGTGTCATTTTTTCTACACAAAATCTTACTCTGGTTGTCGGTGGTGTTGAACTACATACCATCTTTAATATCGATCATATAATCGACATATGTATATACAAGTGAGGGTTTTGTTATTACTATCACTACTATCGGCTTTTAGTGAGTCTGGAGGTATTTTTGATACATGGTAGCTTCCGATATGATGCAGTTGAAACAGATGAAGATGTTTTTTCTTGGCATCTTCCTCATTGGCATCATCCTCGTCCTCATTGGAATTCATGGATATAGCATTGGAATTCAATATGGTATTAGTAGTATTAAAAACCAATCACAACAACAATCCATACCGACAATAGAGGAAAAGAAGTTCAATTATTCTAGCAGATATACTACTACTCCATACCACCGACAAGATATACCATTATGCAATGCAACCAAATGGAAGGAAACAACTGGAAATGCTACAGATGACGAAAAGTATAACTTCTATGCTCGTGTGGTAAACACCTTTGCAACTTATGGTATACAACTTCTATTAAACCAAGGATCTTTGCTTGGAGCAAGACGTCACTTTGGTATGATTCCCTGGGATGAACAGGATGTGGACTTTATGGCTTTCTCGACAAACACTACTGCAATTGAATATGTATTGAAAAATGTACTGAAGCTCCATGCAGCACAAAATCGTGATGGTGAAGGGCCCGGAAATACAGGCTTTGGGTATCATGTAAATACACCAAAACTTGGTCGTTATCTTGATTTGTGGTTGTTTGGTGCCATTAATTCTACCTTTAGTGGTTGTGTCGGTGTAGAAAATGGGTGCAAACGATGGTATACCAAATATAAGTGGACAAATGGTGAACCACCATATTTCGAGAATGATATCTTACTTTCAGACACTTGTTCACGTATTCCATTCGGCCAATGGTTGTTCCCAAGTCCTCACAATGTTGATGAGGTTCTCAACAAACAATTCTATTCAAAGGCGTACTTGATATCAGATTTCGAAAAGGTACTAAATTTCTTCCGAAGATCATTCGGGATAGAAGATGAAATACCAGCCTGGAGTACGGAGTGCTTTGACCGCAATACAAATGAACGATGGAAGTGTGCCGAATCGGAACTTTTTGAGTATGTGCATACAAATGCGTCTATTCATACATTGAGAAAGGGCAAGACTACTATTGCATCATTCCGAGTCGTTAATGGTACTTATTCGCTGTTGCCTGAATAGTAACCCAAGCTAAATCTTGAGGCCAATACACAGCTACAAAGAACCGTGAGTTTTCCCCTCAGTTTTGAGATGTGACACACCAAACTCACGGAAAACTCACGGTTATGTACTCATAACCTAATAAATCAACTAAATCAATGCGGTATCCATCAAAACTGGGTGATAAACTCACGCACAATTTTAGACCATAAAAAAGAAGCAAACTGACCATCAAACTCACGGTTGGAGGCCAAACTCACGATGAAACTCACGTAAAGAGGATTATGCCGTTACTCTTTCAAGTGATGATCGTTTTTTTTCGCTAAGTCTGGAGACTACTACATAGAGCAAGCAGTAGCAAACTCATAATTATTGCAACGATCATCACTACAAACACATCAACAACTACTCTACAACCATATGATTCTCCTTAACTGATCTGATATACAACCCGTCGTCATTCATTATCAGCGGCATCGCTAGAGATACGTCGGCAGCGCCTAAACAACGAAGGGCTGGTAGCGGCACGGCGTTCACCACTACACATCAGTCTATCATCACAACGATTATTATCTGTTGAAGATGTATCACCTACACAATGTAGTTCTTCGACACACCACAGTATGCATAACATTATCAATTATTGTCTCTTATCATCGACCATTTCATTAATGCAACGGCGGCGGCGGCGGCAGTTAGAAGAGTAGACGAGGCCGATAGAGGAATTAGTAGAATGGCAGTTGCAAGTTGCAATTTATCAAGGCTGCAGTCTATCGATCAAGAGCAATGGCCACCACCTGCCACCGCTAGAATTGCAATTGATTAAATCTTTTGAGATGTGAGTATATGTTATTCAACATGGTGCACCTGATTCGATCACCTATGGCTACTAAGTTCAAAATGTTATTACTATCTACACCAGACCAGCCCATCAGTTGGCTATCCGATCATCAACTGTCGCCGCTGGCTATTGCAACAAGAATATTATATGTCGATGGGGCTGATCTCTATATTCAAGTGCAAAGAGTAGACTACGCGTATGGTTTTGATGAGTAGAGGGTATACTATTGGCAATAGCATGTGCATATGATATGAGCAAGATAAAGTTAGGTGGAATGCGAATAGGTGGATGATTGGCTGTTCCAACAGTAGGAGGAGATGATAAACGAGAGGAGAGGATTATGAATGAATGAGTATTGTAGAGTATTGCTACGAATGTCAATTGGATAGAGTAGAAGTAGAATATACACATAGGAAATCTAAAGTAAAATAGATAAGAAGTGTAACGGAAACAAATGCTCGTGAGTTTTAGCGTGAGTTTGCTTCTTCTCACCCGGCTCCACCAAAAACCAAACCGTGAGTTTGACCCTCAATAGTTGGCATTTTGCCCTCAGTTTGACCCTCAGTTTAGCTTTTGACACTAACAAAATTCAACGGTATCCTGAGTACCAGTCCGTGAGTTTTCTGTGAGTTTTCTCAAACTGAGGGGCAAACTCACGGTTCTTTGTAGCTGTGTAAGTGTATGCCAAAAGGAGAGTAGTTCTACTGAACACACACAAGCTTATCGGTATTATCCAAAACAATGTGGGTTAGTTCGAGTAAGAGTATATGGTATCTATTTCTTGATTTGTGTTATGTTGAAGAGGCAGTGTGGTTATTGCGTTGCATGAGAGAGATAAAGAGTGTTTTTTTTTAGACCCACCTTCGCATAATGAACGAATTACATCCGCAATATGTCGCTCACATTTTTTGCAAGACACTCCAAGATGCTTTTTAGACTCCACCTACTCTTGCTTCATAACTATCGGGTTGTTCGTCTCATAAAATATAAAGCATATTCATTGCAACAACAAAACATAGAATACTACGACGATAAGAACTTAATAGAGAACAACTAGATACAGATATAACACACGACGATGACGACAGACAATAAGAATAATAGAAAGATGAAGATTGGTATATGCGGGGCGGGTCCTTGTGGCTTAACTCTAGCAAGTATTCTAAGCAAAGAAGGAGATGACAATGCATTTGATATTACAATTTTCGAGCGAGGATCGGCTACAAGAGATCAGGGCAGTGGATGGGATCTCAATAGTGATGCACAAGTGGCATTAGCTCGGGCTGGTGTAGATCCATCATATATCCAACGTGCGGGAAGTGATGCTATGCGTTTCTATAAAGTACAACAAGGACAAACTACTCTAACACATTGTATGCGGATGCCGCCGATATTGGAGGATAAATGTGGATTAACCAAGCAGCAAATCGGACTCGATGAGATAGGACTTGAGTCAGAGAGGAACAAAATGATTGATGGATTAATGACAGCACTTGGTGATAATGTGACTGTTAATCATGACTGCTATGTTTCGGGAGTAAAGAAAGATACAGAAGGTAAAGTCGAGTTACTCGGACGTGATGGTCGCTCGTTTGGGAAATATGATCTGATCATAGACGCAAGTGGTGTCAACTCTCGAGTACGGAATTGTAGGTTTAGTATAGATGCCGATGCCTTCTACACTGGACAAACGTGGATACAGGGTAAGCTTGACTCTCCCGAAAACAGTGTAGACCCCTCAATCGTTGATCGTCTCGGCGAGGGTACATTCATCTCATATGGCGCGACATCCGATGGGAAGGGTACTAACATGCTTTGTCTGCAAAGATATGGAGCAGAGAAGGAAGATCATAACAGTTGCCATATAAGGAGAAGCCTGATGATCTTGCCATAGAGCTTGGGTATAAAGGTCATGGAAACACCAGTAAAGAGGATATGTTAAAGAGCGTACGCAACTATGCTAAGAGTCATCTATCAAACTGGCCGGAGGAGTACATAGAAATATGGGATCACATCTCTGGTGTACGAGTTCTGCCCATTAAGATGCATCCATCAACGGAGGAAACAATGAAACACGAAGTACCTGGCTCTACTGATCTCCCATTCGTTGGTATCGGGGACGCTTTACACGCAATGCCTCCATGGTCTGGTATGTCGGGTAATATGGCATTGAGGGACGCCTCTGATCTTGTCACTGCCATTTTGAAAGAACAGAAAAGTGATTGGTCTCCATCTTCAATTGCAACTCTAATGAGATCTAATGAACAAATCTTCATGGAACGTACAGATGAAAAGAGAGCTGAATGTGTCAAGTCATCAGAATACTCAAAGAAGTATGTTCTCTCCACTCCTATTCAGAACTATAATCTCATTTCTCAGATAATTGGACAAGAGTTTTCATGGTTTAATCCAATTGCATTATGTGTTGCTGGGTATCTCCGTATCATTACATTATTAAATCGATTTGACAACTATGGTATTCCGATCAGAAAACAATAAGTCATAGAGGATAACTGATGAAGAATAACTTGTAAAGCATACCAACTACAATACTACTTCTATTTCTTCTCCACTAGTATCTCCAAAACTACTTCTACTTCTTCTCCACTAATATAATAGCTCTGTGCTTGTTTGAACCTAAATCTATCGTCCTTACGGCCTGATACAATCGTTTCATTGGAACAAAGTAGACACCGCCATACTTGTGATTAGTATCAAAGATGGCTACATACTCCTCTTGCTTCTCTTCTTCACCAACATGTTCCACAATACCAAGGATTGGACTAAAGTGTCCTCCAAGAAGGGATAAGATCAAATGAGTTGGTACATATCTAACTTTCTCAAATCCCATCAACGCCGATCGTAAGAAGTTACATGCAATTCTAACATTATCATTCGCTAATCCCTCTTTCAATTGTGATACGAATTCATTATAACTAACATCTCCTTTAATAATTGTGGTTTCTAGATTCATATTATCAGATTCGGTTTCTTTTGCAATTTGAGTTATGTGTTTACACCACTTTTCGGGCTTGGTCTCACCACGTTTCTGTGGTGGCAACGTATCGGATGCTAGCCCAAAGCTACGGAGTATACATAACATGGTAGCGGAGCCGCAAAATCCTTCTTTGATTTGGTACTCAACATTATCAATGTATGCTTGTGCTGATGACAAAGTCCATAGTTGTTTTAACAATGAAGTATCTTGATAATACCACTCTTTTGATATAGGTTGTATAGTTGCAGAACTGACTAACGAATACAAACTCTTGGAATACGGAACAAAAGTTGAGCGAAAGATCTTATCACTAATGAACTTGGATGATATGAACACTGGAGCTAAGATTGGCACAAGAGTATACATCAAAAGTTGCCCAATAGTTTTTCTAATGATATTAGTCTTCGGTGGCTGATGAGCCACTGCAAGTTGTCCTTCCATTGTCTAATTTGTTATCTGTTATATTAGTTATCTGTTATATTAGTTATCTCTAATCTAATCCATATCTACTATACCTATTGTTTGAGTAGTTCTTCCGAGCTATGAATATCATCATCTATCTGAGCATTTGCGCGAGTAAAAGGATACCTACCCGGCCTGTCATTTTTTTTTACATAGGTACCTCTAGCTATGGTAGGCCGCAAACCAAATATGCGTAGTAGTCTAGAGCTATCCATACCCTCTTTTAATCGATCATCTAATTGACATATGTATATATAAGAGAGGGGTGTGATATCGGCTTTAGAGAGTCTGGTATAATATCCTTGATAGGTCGGAACAATACAGTATCCTCACTCTTCTCCCTCCGATAGGGACGAGTTGACAGCTCTCCAATTCTCTATCAATATACCTACGGAATCGAAAACAAATTCAATACGGATTGTTTAAAATAATGGGGAAACTCTGTAGTGGATGTCATATTGAATTATCAAAGGCTAAATTTAGCAACAAGCAGTGGAGTTGCAATGATGAAAACAAACGTCGATGTAAGGAATGTACATCAAACAATATCTCCAGCCGTCCACTCCCTGAACGTTTATTAGTTGATGAGCAAACTGCTGCAGGCAAGAGCAATAGCAAACCTACATTTAAATTACGAAAACCAATTGACTATATTGATGAAGTTTATGCGAGGAACAAACTTATAAACTTCCCTGACGACATATCATGTTGGATATGTCTTGAAGAGAAGAATATGTCAGAAAGACCTCTTCTACGGGATTGTTGTTGCCGTGGGGATCATTCGGGCTGGGCCCATTATGAATGTTTATCTAAGTAAGTAGTTCAAGTGTTGGTTAATGGCAGTGTGTGTATATTATGAGCGATATTGCTGTGATTGTTTACCTCTCAACTATGAATCAACTATCTCATATATTACTCAGATATGCCACTCAACAGATAGACTCAGAAATTGACGGTAGTAAAAGTGGAAGTGTTGGGATGAACGCCGGAGGATGGAATTCAAAATGGACGGTGTGTCCTAACTGCAAACAACCGTACGAGAATGACTTGAATTTGGCGATGTCAGCTGGGTTTGTTCGATATATTGAAGAAAAGGAGGGATTGATGAATTTGAGAGGCTTCATTCTCACAGAGTCATATATGGCATTACTTACCGGCTTCAAAAGGGCTGTGCATATTGAAGATTCATTGTGAAAGAATTGCTTCCAAAGCTCAAGAAGGAGAAGGGCTCTATTGTTCCTCAACAGCGTTTACTAGAGTTAGAAGCCGATCTTCACAGAACTACCCTTTCTTACATAGCTGAGGATAAAGGGGATTATGCGGCAGCTATTGAACACGAGAAGCATGCACTTAGTCTGTTTCAGTTGCTGAGTAGTGGGGCTATTGAGTTGATGTATGATATAAATGACTACGAAGGTGAGCATTGTTGTGTCAATTGTTTTTTAATATGCATATGTCTTTTGACACATGAAAATAACAATACGAACAGCTAAGATAGCTATTATAGAAGAGGATATAGATAAATTTCAAAAGTTTTTAGAGAACGGAGGTGAACAGGCAGAAGAGGATGAAGAAAAGTTAGATTTGGCGGAATTGGAAAGGAGCAGGCGACTATATGAACTTAGTAAAAGAGAATGCGGCGAATTCTCAGTACAGGCTACCAATAGAGGTATTCGTTACGCAAGCGCATTGAACTTACACTCTAATGTCAAGGCATCAAAACTCATCAAGAAGTTATACTCAGACGCCAAACGAATATTTGGCCCAGAGCATTCGGTGACAGAGAAGGCCAAGGAGAAAATGGAAGACATAACTCATTTAGGCTGTTCGATTCTTAGTCTTCCCCATGGCTTCTTGAACTTTGATGTATTAGCTTATGATGCAAAGGAGGACTGTTACCTTTTAAAAGTGCCCGATTCTGATTCTATTAATGAGGAAGAAGGATCTGAGAATGATCGATATAAGGATATGCGTAACAAAACAATAATTACTCCCAGAAGACGCTGTATTCTCAGTCAAACGGTTCCTGTTATTGTTGGAGGTCTGCCCCAAGGCCCTTTAGAGCACTTGAATGGCAAGATAGGAGAGACAAAGATGTTTTTCTTTTCAGAAGAGGAAGAAGAAAGTGATGATCCTAATATGTTAAAAGGCTACACTATTCAATTTGAGGATGACAATATAGAGGATTGTGACATACCTCCTGGTAACGTTTTTATTCTGGCTCCACAAGTGAAGAGATAGAGGAGATGGGAAGCTTTGCCCACACTCAACTAACATCTATGAGTTGAGCCAAGTACCTTAGGTCAATCTTTGTCTATACGAGACGGACGGCAGTACAAGTATATGAATCTATAGGCTTAAACTTAATTCAATATACTGGTTAGTCGTAAAGCTATCTCTATATCTCGGACTTTCAAAGCAAAAGGATACCATATCTTTTTTTGAGAGTTGATCATTTTTTCAGCCATCAACAGTAGTGTGACCCATCAACCTCTCTCTTAAAAAATAGCCCCTATTACATTGCAATGGCATCGCTCCCCTCATCAAGTACAGCATTCACCCATCTTCTAGCCCTACTAACGGGTATTGCAATTGGCAAGTCTATAGATGCCGATGAATTAAGTGCATACAGATCGATGGATGATACGATATTTACAAGATTTCGTAGGAAGATAAAATCGATAGTAGTCGGTGGAGTTGTGTTAGGGTTAGTTTATAAGACTGGAAGTATTGCAATGAGGGGATTGTTAGGTAATGGTAGCGGTGGTGTCAGTGGTGATAGAGGGGGTGATAATAGTTCTGCCGATAGAAGGGCACAATGAAAAAAAATGACATATGATGTGCACTCCAAAGATTGTATTAAAAAAAAAACCATAGTAATCACCCTTCATACATACTTGGAATAGGCAATTTGGAATATCATACCTATGTATTTATAGTGGCTTTACAACTCCAAACTATCGCTGGGGTAGGTTTCTTCTTCATGATGGCAAATCCTTCACTGTGCACGGCTGAGATGAAAAAGAATGAGAACACTGCATAGAGAGCTCACACACAACAAATAACACTACCCACTACCAACAAACGATGACTATAGAAGAGGATGCCGATCCTGAGATTGTGGTTGTAAAAGCGGAGGCAGTGCAACCAACAGCAACATCATATCAACAATCAACAGCAACAGCTCCTCCTCCAACATTACCTCCTCAAAAAGAACGAGTTGGATTTGATATACTATGCTGTGGAGATGATGTCAAATCAGGTATTCGTATTAAACCAGGTAGAACTCACTTTGCAATCAAATTGTGCGGTAATACGTCAATCATACTCCCCGAAAACCCACTGCCTGGGAGCCATTATAAATTTGCAGCAATTAACTTATGTGGCAGTCTCTTAGTCAGATGCCCACAGAATACAAATGTTGTATTGAGACGAATATCATTATGCGGTAATAGATCAATGGATACAGATGATGATAATGTTGATAGTGCTACTTCTGGAACAACAGTTACACTGACTGTAATCCAATTATGTGGAGATGTTCTGATCAAACAACATGGAAGGGATTCATTTGAGGGTGAGGAGTAAGAGAAAAGAAGAAGTTAAAGGGGGATATGTGATAAATGTAAAAAGAGGGGTTTAGATACTGTCGGATTTCTTTGGGCAGACTCCTTAGACACAGACAAAATAATAGCTATTTGTTCAATACAATCTCACTTCCTAAATGAGCAATCTTCTCCTCAATATCCTACCCTCAGTAATTCCTCGATGATTGTTCTAACCTTAAAATCTCATTTGACCCAATCCAGTATATCCCGACTAAACTTCTCAAGTCCAGCTCTGCCCAATAATATATCCCATCCCTACTTCTCTAGTTTAACTAATTTACAACAGAGCCATGGATGCCCGTGCGTTGATCTCATCAAGTATATTGAATGTCTTCTCTCTATCCAATCTCCTAACCTGTGAATTTAAACCATCCAATATACTTAACATGTAAATAATCTCATCGTCAGTATTAGGACCACCACCAGAACTACTAGCACCCTCCAACCTCTTACTCTGAGCAACCATACCATCCAATACACTGGAAGATAGATGAAAGAGAGATGATTGTAACATATGTTAGTAAATATGGGTCACAAATGCAATCAAAGGAGACAGATGAAGGTCAAACGAGTAGCTAGATCACCAAGACTTCATTCAAATATCACATATGCATAGATAAAACAACACAAACGCGGACTTTCCTGGCAGTATGTGCAATTGTAACTCCGACCATACCTAATTTTTCATCATTTATTGTAATTTCTTTCGCTTGATCTTTAATACTTTCCAATACAGACTTGGATGTGTCTAAATCATGTGTTAGCCGCTTTGCTTGGGCATGTAAACCGTCCAATACTGCAATAGGATGAGAAGGAGAGGGTGATGATCCTAATCGCTTAGCTTGATTATTCATACCATCTATGACTAATATAGCATGACCTAATGATTGTGATAATAAGTTTGTAGATTGTTCAATTGATGTTGCATAGGATGTAGCATCTGCAGCATTTGTTAATGTAGGAAAGGTTGAGAGAGCAAGGAAGGAAGAAGCTGTACTTATCCACTGTCTTCTACTCGATTCTGCGTGCAGGGCAGTTTGAGATGGACAGGTTGTTGCAGGCCGAGATGGGGCAAATGCAAATGCAGATGATAATATAGTTGCAATGATAAATGATCTCATATTGATGCTCTATTACTACCGACTACTACCGAAACACAACACCAATATGAGAGCACAACAGCACAACTTTTTATGAGAGTGTGATGTCAGTATCGCCAAAATATCGCCAAGATCGTATTTTAGATAGTAGAGTGTTGATAGGTGTTGATTGAGAGTTGCCATTGTTGTTGTGGTGAGAGTTAGAGAGCAAAGAGATAAATCATCGAATATATCAGCAATATCAGTGGCAGGGTGGTTGTTTATCCAGAGAGAGTATCACGATAGAGCGGTGATTGACATACTTTAAATCCCACAAGCCTTTGTGTATCGCGAGCAAGTCGAACTTCTCATCGTTCTATTGGAGACAAGAGATATATCAGCAAATAGCAGGGTGGTTGCGTATTTAATCTCCAGAGAGTGTCTAAAAGTCGTATATCGAATATTGCTGACGGAAGTTGCGGTGGTATCGACATATTATATTCATCGAATAAAAAAATACAACATTATTAATTATCATACTCACGATGGCATACAATGAAGAAGAGTCGGATCTAGACTCGTTAATGGATTATATGATTGATCAAGAAGTTGAGGCTGAGATTAACAATTTAGTCAATGAAAATTTAGCAAGCCGAGAGCATGCAGAAGAGGATATGGTTAATTACTGTAAGCAAGGGCGACGTCAGATTGAAAATAATTTGATAGGAATAGAGTTGAATTTACCAATGGATTATTATCCGCAGACGGGAATTGGGAATTATTTGGTAAGGCGATTGCAAATAATAGTATTATGAAGATTCTAATTCACTGGGCACATGAACATACAAATCCATCTCCAAAACAATTTGAATCGTTCTGGGGAAGAGTCTCTGCCAATCAATCGATTTATACACTACTTCTCCGCAATTATGATATTGACGGAGGAGTAGATTTCTTCACCATCATGCAGCAGTTTTTAAAGCGAATTTGTACACTTGAGCTATGTCAGAATAATATTGACATGAGGGGTGCGCAAGTATTTGGAGAAATTCTATCATCTCGGGATTGCAATCTGTGGAAGCTAGATTTGTGTGGTAGTGTTACGAGCAACAATTTGTGGAAAGAAACATGTAGTGCTCTGAATAATCCCCACTGTACCCTTTTCAGTCTTGATATACAAGGTGCTGATATAGATGATGAGTGCATGGATGTTCTTTCTTATGCACTGGACAACAACAACTCACATCTCAAATGGTTACAGATTTTGGATTGTTATAATGTCACAACAAGGGGGTGGGAATCACTTGTTGTGCCTCTTCAAAGCCACACTTCTTCATTAGAGAGTTTGAGTATAGGTGCATATAATGGTCCTTGTGTAGTGAATGATAGTATAGCGGTGTCTCTTTCCAATGCTCTTGCATCCAACAACAAGTTAAGGTTCCTGAGACTCACAACTGAATGCCTCACATCGACTGGGGTGGGGGTATTTAAGCGTGCTCTTCAGAATCCACACTCAATGTTGGAGGAACTCTTGGTGCCAACGAAGTTGAATTAGATACAGTACTGGCCACTCTATCCTCTGCATTAGTGAACAATCGACAGCTGAAACAATTACACTTTGGTTTTGATAAAATGATGCTCATTCGAGCAGAGAGTTACATGGACGGAGAAGATGACTACTACATTCATGATAATGACGTTATAATGGGGATCATTCGAGATATCCTATACAACAGATCAAGCATAATCGATACTTATCAATCAAATCATACGCTGGAAAAGATATGTGAATACGACGTCAGTATTGTATCAAATGAAGTCCGGTCATTACTCGAATTGAACCGCAACAATACTGCTTCAGTTGCAGCTCGATTGAAAGTATTGAAGGCCCACTTTAGTGATGGAAATATCAATCCTTTTATTTCTATGAATTGCAAAGTATATCCTCAAGCTATTTCTTGGATGGCAAAAGATCGTCAGGGTCTACCTTTGTTATACAACTTTATAAGGAGTATGACAGTCTCGTTCGAGAATGTTGCAAGAAGACGTAGAGGTAGACCTCGGGACGGATTGGCATTCATCGCGTCACATAATGGTAGGGGGCGTGGAAGACACATGACGATTCCATCGTGGATAACAATTCCTCCAGATAGATTGTCTGTTAAGAAGAATTCGCAGCCGTCTAGAAGGGAAGGGGGCCTTAGGTCTTCTGGTTCAACGAGTTCGGATGATACTCAGGAGCGTGAATTGAAGAAGGAGCTTGCAAACGACTACAGCTGATGAGACCTTTTGATTATGGAAATATATGAGACAATTGAATCAGGTGTAAAATAAAGACTAAGTATACATTACTATCATGATACAATCATTCTGAACAAGACACATCAGACATATACCGAGATCAGACCTATTCCCAATCTTTACGACCCCCACGTACTTTGGAAAGTATGAGGATCTTTATGGCGATATAGACCTTCAAAGTAGCAATAACGAGAGTCTTTGCTATATTCCTCGGCCTTTGATAACGCCTCAGCAAGCTGGCGTACTGTAAATGCCTTTCCGTCTGGTGCATGAGCAGTATACCTACACATGAAAAAAGTAATTCTGGGGTATGGATAGGCAATCATGTTCAGTTCGTCTTCTGTCAAGGAATTACACTTTTCGAGACTTTCGATTCGACCACGCAACAGGCTTACATCTTCGTTGAAGAAATCTGACACCTTATCATCTCCAATCCCACTCTCATTCAATCCCTCCTTACAACGCTTACAATCGCAGTTCTGAGGCCTCCCCCAATCGTCAACACAGTCCTCGGTTTTGTGTCTTTTCCAATCACTACGCATGCATTCTTTTGAGCACACCCTATATTCATTCGTTTTGCAGCGATTACAGTTCATGAGCTCAGTATCCGGAGTCCTTTTCCCGCACACGGAACAAGATGATAATGCTGTAGATGGTACTTTAGGTTTGGATTGACCACCTGGGAGATCGGATCGACTGTATGCACTCAAGTTCTTTTCGTATTCGGGGTCACCGCGTTTCTTCTTCTCTGCCATCTCTCTTTCATCACTTTTCAATTCATCCCGAGAGGACAGGTATGCAGTCAATACACTTTCGTATGCTTCTTCAGACAGTGCCTTACATTCAAGCAACATTTCGATCTTCTCCAGGGCAAATTCGAAGCCAGCACCAGCAGAAATTTTCCAGTGCTCAATAGTATCCTCCATCCGTGCGCAACTGACGCCAATATTGAACCTAGCAGTTACATCGCCCCCCATGGCAGCGAGTTTTGCTGCAAACCTAATAGCCCATCGTAATAATTCAATCCCAAGAAACAGAATGCATCACCATCCCCAACCGCCATCCTCTTCTTACACCTTGCAATAATTTCCTTGTCGGAAATTAAAGTTGGTTCCCTGCAAAACGAACACTTCCCAATGAGTGATTTTGATCCCTTTCGAGAAGTGGCTAACACTATCTTTTGATGCATACACCCATGGCAAATAAACTTTCCACAACATGGTGAGTAATTCCAATGCAACTCAATTATTGGCATAGGCAATAGACATATTGGACAATCTTCTAAACTGGGAGGTGGTACCTTAAATAGTTGTTCGTCTGAAGGAGTAACCATAGGATAAGCACGCTCACAACTCAGCTCGGCTGCACGTAACATACATGCACCTTTATGAATTTTACGATGTGTTAATTGACACTCTATACAATATATTGTTTTATGAATAGATAAAGGTCAGATATGCAAAGAGATAGAAAGAGATGCATACAAAAAGAGATGCATACAATACACGATAAAGATTATGTTATCTCACCTCTGCTGCAGTACTTCTCCTTCTGACAACCGGCACAGGTCATTAGATTGATACCACCCTTACCACAAGCTGCACATGTTGAGATATTACTTGCAATAACCATATTTATGAGGCTTATAATGTTTGATGATAGTTGTTTGGTCGGTTCACCTTAAAATGTTAAAAAAGTGCACAAGAACTTTATCAACGACGCCCCCGTGAATTGAAGACAAAATACACTACTATGAACACGTGCGGTGGGCGGTGGCTTTAGCTTGAGGTCAGAAGAGATTGCATCAATATTAAATAGGCCATACAAACTGCCACGAGGCCACAATCAACAATCTATTGCACCTTGCCTACTGGGGTGGTATCCTTTTATGAGAGTTTGAGTGTAGGAGAGCGAGAGCTTATTATTGCTTAGTGCTTAGTATTAATTCGCTTGTCGATAACGTGATAAGGAAGAAGTTTGTCTCCATTATATATGCTAATACTGTTCTATATAGATCCTATACTTGCAGTCTTATTCTTGACCGTTATCAACATTTCACCAGAGCCGTCCATGGTTACTGGCCTGCACAATCAGTTTATTAGGTATTTTTTTTGTTTGAGAAAACTTCCAATTTCAATTGTGGAGTAGTGTTAATAGGTATACACAAACAATATACAATACAGCAAAATATGGCATCAACATTATCAGAATTAACAACAAAACCCGTAACAGTCCTAACCTGTGATGGTCGATTAATCTTCGGTACACTACAGGGATATGATCAACTTCAAAATTTAATATTAAAACATTCGTATGAAAAAGTATATAGTATGGAAAGTCCAGTTGAGAAGGTTGAATTGGGATTATTCGTAGTTAGAGGTGATAATGTTGCTGTTATTAGTGATGGTGAGGATGATGAGAAGGATGAGGAGGAAGAGGATGTGCGTGCAGAGCCCATTAAAGAAATAAGTGGTAATAGATGATTGATGTTACTGATGGCCTGGCTTGTTGCAAGTGCATAAGTGGGCGGCAAACTGGTTTAATCATAAATGACGAAAAGTAATACAATATGAAATACATGAGTTAGATATATGGAAAAATGGTATGGGGTTGATAGGTTTTGTCAAATATGTGCTTTGGTGACTGACAAGAAGATACTTTCCCATCCCATTTACTACGCCTAGAGTCTACAAGTTACGTTATCTATTGTAGACAATATTGGCTGCTATAAGTTAACAGCTAGAAAATCGTATATTCTCTAGAGATGAAGGTTTTTATTCTTCGTCACTATCATATTCATCACTCTCTTCGTCGTATTCTTCACTTTCATCCTCTTCCACACTCTCCTCCTCCTCCTCTTCTCCAGTCTCGTCTTCTTTGGCATCATCTCCGACAACTACAATCTCTGATACTCTCAAGGCAGTCATCTTACCCAATCCAGCACCCTTGAGTGTTTGCTCCTCCCCTAAATCTTCATCATAGATAAACTTCTTGGTACCATTCATCGTGCTCAATTCAACCTTTTCTCTTTCCATTTCATGCACAGCATCAATCCAATTGAACACATCATTCGTGGTAGTTGTACTTGCATTGAATCGTCGTTTACAAGTTGACATATCACGCTTAACACCATCCGAAAACCGTAATGCAATTGTAATCACACCATCTTCTCCCATATCAGGCTCCTCCACTAAGTTATCTAACAATTCTTTACGACGATGTAATATCTGTTGTATTCGTGCCTTTTCCATCTCCTCCTCTTTTTTCTTCTTTTGTTTCATCATCTCATCCTTCTCTTCACGTGCTTTATCTTGTTGTTGACTCTTGACATATCCTTCAGTACGTTCTTTCAATAATTGAAATTCTTTACGATCAAATTGTAACTTGTTATATTCACGTAAATGACGTTTACGTATAGTATTCATCCATGATATTAGTGTTTCGGATGTTGATGGTGGTGGATGACAATGATGTTGTGTTACTATTTTTGGTGATACAGTGAGCTTATTCCCTCCTGATGATGGATCGATTGCTGTTGATGGATATATTATTGTTAATATAGGTGCTGTACTTGACTTCTTGCTCTTCTTTTTGGAAGAGCTATTGTTACGACTTGTGGGTGGTTTCAACTTTAATCGTTTCATTGCAAAATCAACATCTTTATCATCATTTGTAATCCAAATGTAATATGAGGCAGTATCTCCAGTTTGTTTCTTACCCAGTGGTTTACGATTAATCATTTTAACAACTTCGGATGATAGTAAATTAGGCATGATTAATGCATTATTCGTATTGCTTGATCCACCCTTGGAGATGTAACATATTAAAAATCGTGCATCAGTATTAGCCTTTTGTAATGCCTCATTGAGTGTAATTTGTGAACTTAGTAGTATGGAAGTATATCTTTTGGATAATGGCTTATTGGATAAGAAGTTGATATTGTATTGTTTGGCAAGCTGAAGTATAGCAGCATCGTGTGATGGTCCTTCGTCTTCTTCTATACCGCCACAACTTGGGATTGCAGTTGGACTGCTTGTATACACTTGCTTCTTCCTCTTCTTCATTCGATGACGATGTCTATGCGATTGTTGATGATCATCTGTATGTGGTTGCTTCCTTCTCTTTCTACGCCTCTTCTGCGTACCCTCTTCATTTTTGACAATGTCCAACTCATCAATACAATCATCGTCTTCAGGTGGTGTCAAGGCAGCATGATACATCTGCCCAATAACATATGCACCTTTACCCAAAATTGTATTAACAACTGGTCTACTACTATCTTCCTCCTCTTCTATATCACCACTTATTTTATTATTCTCATTCATCATGACTGCACGTACACCAGCAATGCATGCACGTTTTGTAACTCGTATTAAAACATGTGCATAATGCATTATATGTATGTTGGATAAGAAGGAGAATTTCGATGGTTCTAATCCACTTAGTGGAAGGTTGAGTATTGGATCTATTGGTTCTTCATCACTGTATTCAGAACTATCAGTTACTTCTTCATCATCAATACCAAAGTAGTCTATATCAGATCCTCCTCCACGAGGTACAACATTTACCATGAAGGCAACATTCTTCTTTACTCTTCTCTTATTGATTGACACATACTTTCTAATGTTATATTTTCGATATGATACCGGACGAAACAACAGTGAACCATCACATCTTCTTACAGGTAATATAACTGCTAATAGAATGAGTATAGTGTGTAGATATAACATTGTTCGGCCTCTTTTATTGATTGCAATCGACACTCATCAAACCTCTGCAACATAACTCTACTAAAAAAAGAAAAATTACAGGAGTAGGGAGTGAAGGTCGATACGTAGATTGTCATACATTCAAAGCCAGAACCTACCTCTCAACTTAGGGCAAAGCATTTGATTTAGATAATGAGGATAAAGTACACAACGGATATAAGCTGCAGATAAACATAGAGGTGCTAAGGTGTATCAGTCGCGTCGGCAAAGATTTCAGAATCTGAAAACCTATTAGGTTTTCTTTGCATAATAACAAAACGGTGAACATACGCAACTTAGACTGGGTGCACCTTATATAAATACCTTATAGGCTTCAATATAGTATACTGCTAATATATTGCACGATGCCTCATGTAGAGATACCCCAAGCTGAATTCAAGGTAAGTGTTACTGTGGTATATACTGTATTGAAACTATATACATATCATATGCACTAATTTCATAATTTCATCACAAAAAATACACATCTGGTATGAACATACAATATATTATACAGGTGGTAATACTTGGAGATTCACACATTGGTAAAACATCACTAGTAACAAGATTCGCCGAAGGATATTACCGCGAAAATAGTCGTCCAGCAACAGAAAGTCCGCAGTTAGTATTGTTTTATCATAATAATGTGAATGCTTGTGTTCGATATGAAGTCTCGGTGATTTCGATACTTCATTCGAACTTGGTTTGGCTTTATTTAATTGCCTTCATAAACTACATGTACTAACAGAAGTTATTATCATCTGTCTTCAATCTAGATTGGCGCACACTTCAAGACTAAGCGAATAACCTCCTCCAATAATACACCAACTAAAATACAAATATGGGACACGGCCGGAGCTAAAGAATTCCATGCAATGGCACCAATGTTTTATAAGAATGCTGCCGCTATCATTGTTTGTTATGATGTTACATGTCGTCAATCATTCGAGGGTATGAGAATATGGTTAGATGAAGTACGGAGGAAGGTTAAAATTGATGATGAGGTTGTTGTTGCCATTGCGGCACTTAAAACTGATTTATTACAAGATAATAATAATAATAATAATAATAATAATAGAATTGAACCAGCAGTGCCAGAATATGAAGTGGAACAATTGGCAGAGGCATTGGGTGTCATCTACTTACCAACCTCTGCTAAGACTGATATGAATGTGAATGCCTTATTCCAATGTGTATCTGATCGAGTATTGCAACAGCGTTATACAAATAACAACAACAATAATAATATGAATACATTCGGCGGCGGTGGTGGTGCTTATGGCAGTAGTAGTAATGATATATTGATAAACCGAGACGATTTAAATTCGTCTCCAATACCAAGCAGCACTCAACCAAGAACAAGAGATCAGTTTGATAAATATTACAAGAAGAACAGCGAGACTAGTCAAGAATCATCTCAAATGAATGGCCATGATGAATCAATAAATTCAATGACAAATTCTAGAGTTAGAACAAACAGTGGCAGTAGTGGAATAGGCAGGCTGTCTAATGATAGTACTCCAGGCAGAGTACCAACACCAAACTCAGACGGTACCACAAGTATCAATAATGTGGGAGATGACTCGATAATTGCCTCACCTTCTCCCGGAAAGAAACGAAGAGGTAAGTATGATAAGGATACATCACCAAATAAGAATAAAGGAACAGAGAAAGGATTATGTCCAGGAGGTGAATGTGCCGATGAGAATTTGTATACTTGTAGTCCCATGACATGTGGTGTTGGTAGTACTGGAGATGGAAGTAGTATTGGTTGTATAGTACAGTAGTAAAGGTGGAAAAGAATATGGAAACAAAGTTGTGTTTTCATTGGTTAAAGTCATCTGAATCTAACAAGTTTAAAGTTAAAGAGATGACACATTGTATAATTTTTATACATTTACTGAGATGCACTCAAGTTGTTATACTCTTCTCAAACCAACCAGGCATGTCCAAAACATCTAATATCCAATTGATCTTTTGATATCCTATAGACTTGTAGAAATTTGCTGCAATTCTATTGCCTGTAACCAATTGCATCTTGGTACATCTCTTTTCTGATATCCAACTTTCAGCTTTGTTCATTAATGCTTTCCCAACACCTTTAATTCTAGCTGATTTATCAACTGATACTCTCCATACTGAACCGACATCTGATTCGGGACTTACATCTGATTCGGATGTACCAATCTTTACACCGCAACATCCTACTATTTGAGTTGTATCTCCATCATTGTCATCTTGTGTACACTCTGCAACAAGCATTACACGATCAGACTTATCCATCCAATGTTTTACTAAATTTGATCCATCAGGTCCAACATCTCCTTCGTTTGATGTGGCATGTTCTTTCAATTTCATCATCATTTTTGATACTAAATACTTGCTAATATTCCATTGGCAAGCTTCTGATGTTTGATCTAATCCATCACACCATAGTTGACATATATGAGATGCATCAGATGATACCATTGGACGTATCCGGATACTCGTTGTATTATTTGATGATTCTTCCGACATAATGATACAGATTGAAAGATATTAATCAACTTGATATGTTTTTTGTGACTCTCTCGCCACCGATCTTTATAACATCGCCAAACACCAATATCTTCTTTTAACCTTATTGGCAGCTCTTTATGATGATACTGAGCCCACTGAGTATCATATATGGCAGCACCACCGCTTCAGATAATACAATAAACAATAACCATTTCAAATCGCCAATGAGGTAGGTTCTAATGCAAGGCTACGTCTCGACCTGAATTTCATAACAGGATCACGGGGCCAACATGCAAAACGTCAGCGAGAGAGTAAAATTAAACTCAAACCTCCTACCACACAAAGAAGACCGCCAATCAACTCCTAAGACGGAAGTAGATTAGAGATCAATAGGCGCTGATAAGTGGATAATTAGGGTCGTTGTCGAGGGCATTAATATCGACAATATATCGAGAATTGCGGTTTAGATTTTGCAGTAGAAAATTAGCCATCAATTTGTGAGATATCGAATTGATACACAAATAATGAAGGTATCAAGCAGACAAATACTATTACTATCAAGTACAATAATTGCAATACTATCAGCAACAATATGTACAACTACTGCATTTATACCATCATACAACACACGAAGTAGTAGTTTGGCAATAATAAAACCATCAACTCTTAAAGAAACTATATTGCAACAGGAAAGTGGTGAACGATCATCATCATATCAGGAGGGTAGAGGACGTGGACGCGGTGATGGATATGGCAGAGGACGTGGAAGAGGAGGACCTGGTGGAAGGGGCGGTAGAGGTACGATATTTGCTTTGATTTATATTGAAACTGAGAGAAAATGTGCACAGTGTGCACTAAAATCTCATTTCTCAATACTTGATGTCTCACACCAACTCTATTACATTCAAATATAAAAACAGGAAGAGGTCGTGGTAGAGGCCGTGGAGGACGAGGCGGACGAGGACGAGGAGGTCAAGGTGGAGATATTGGAGATTACAATGGACCTATATTAAAACTACAAAATCCAATGAGATTACAAAGGATACCCGTTGCTATGCCCGAAAGGGAGGGTAGGGGTGAAGGACGTGAGTAGATTTGTTAATGCTGTGCTGTTGTATATTGGATTGATTGTTTGTATACTTTTGTTTGGATGTGCGCTTGGATATACTTTGTCACTGTTTCAAAAACTGATACACATCATATGCACAAAAACATTTTTGCACAAAACTAAACTCACAGGTGGAAGAGGAAGGGGCGATGGAAGAGGACGAGGTAGAGGAGATGGACGTGGTAGAGGACGAGATGGCGGAGGGAGAGGACGAGGACCACCCGGTGCAGCTCGTGGACGAGGAGGCGGAGGTGCAGATGCGCCAGACTTTTCATCAGGTAAGTTTTTTTTTTTCATTTTGTATTCTATATGAATTGAAAGAGGAAAGCAAAGGCAAGACAATTTCATACCAGCTATTGAAGTATCATCAGTCAAAAGCATTATACAAATATGTGGATAGGCTCTTTCCAATATCTCTACCAATCAAGCTGTCGTCTTCTTACCGATGTCTTGTGTATTTTTACTTTCCCGCCTCTTTGAGGTTCAAATTATTCAGATCGCGGACCATCACGTAAAAGATTTGGCGGCGGAGGCCGTGGAGGCGGCGCTGGTGGACGTGACTATGGACGAGGTAGAGGCCGTGGAAGGAATGGTGTGTCACTTCGAATCGGTACAGGTAAGAAGGGACGGCAGGCATCAATCCGTAATAGGAGAGGTACATTAAAGAGGAAGGATAGGAGTGCCGAGAAGGCGGCTAGGGCAGAGAAGAGAGACCGGCTTAACACTGTTGTATTGCCTGATGAGCCAATGACAGTGGGCGAGTTAGCTGAGGTTATTGGAGAAACGCCTGTATCTGTTATCAAGTATCTAATGACCGATTTGGGTGTTATGGCAGCTGTGTCTCAATCATTGGATGTACAAACATGTGAGTCTGTTGCCGAAGGATTTGGTAAAATCGTAGCCGGGGAAGATGATGAGTTCGATGACGAAGATGATGAGGACGACGATGAGGACTGGGAAGATACTGCCATGTATATGGGTATTGCAGCCGATGAAGATGACCCAGAGGATCTCCAACCCCGTCCACCTGTTGTTACAATCATGGGACATGTTGATCACGGCAAAACATCCCTCCTTGATGCCATTCGAAACACCCGCGTTACAGCAGGTGAGGCTGGAGGTATTACACAAGCAATTTCCGCATACCAGGCCGAGCATGAAGGAAATCTTATAACCTTTATTGATACACCCGGCCATGCAGCATTTACTGATATGAGAGAACGTGGTGCCAATACTGCTGATATGATTATTTTAGTAGTCGCTGCCGATGATAGTGTTAAGCAACAAACTGCCGATTCTATTGCATGCGCCAGACAAGCGGGCGTGCCTCTACTGGTGGCAGTGAATAAGATAGATTTAGAAGCTGCCGATCCCAATAAGGTGTTGGCTGACTTGGCTGGGTATGAGGTATTGACCGAAGATTTGGGTGGGGATGTATTATGCTCACAAATTAGTGCCAAGGAGGCTACCAATCTAGATGATTTGTTATCAAAGGTTATGCTCCAAGCAGAGGTATTAGACTTAACTGCCAATCCTGATAGGGATGCACAGGGTGTAGTACTTGAGGCACGGGTTGAGAAGGGATTGGGTACGGTTGCCTCTGTTCTTATGCAGAAGGGAACTGTCCGTGTCGGTGATAACTTTGTGGCAGGCGAGGCTAGTGGTAAGGTCCGTACCTTAATCGGCTTTGATGGTAAAACAAGATATAAAGAGGCAGGTCCTAGTACCCCCATTAATATTGTGGGTATAACTGGAGTGCCAGAGGCCGGTGACCTGTTCACTGTTGCCGAGGATGAGCAAACTGCAAGAGAACTTGCCTCTGCACGTACAAGGTAAGAACTTTGTATGCTGACGGTTGTTTAATATGATAAATTTTGCTGCATGCTCTGCTCACATCATATGTGCCACACTCTTCTCAGAATTGCCCGTGAGAGAAAGTCGTCATCGTATCAATCAGGGCTCATGTCATCTGTTCAAGGAATCTTTGCCGGCGGACAGAAGGAACGTCGTGAAATATGTGTCGTCGTTAAGGCAGATGTTCAAGGCTCGGCTGAGGCATTAGCAAGATCTCTTACCGAACTGAAGCTTGAAGATGAAGAGTCAGAAGTTGGCATTAAAGTATTGATTAGTGAAGCTGGTGATGTTACTAAGAGTGATATTGCCGTGGCAAGTGTTACACCCGATACTACCGTGATCGCCTTCAATACAGGTGCCAATGCCGCCGCAATGGATGACGCTCGTATGTTTGGAGTACCTATTGAATACTATAGTGTTGTGTATGACGCCATTGAGTCTGTAGAATGCCGTATGCAAGAGGTACTTTCTCCCACACCCGAGGGAGAGTATGTTGGGTCTGCTATTGTTCAGGAGGTATTTAACATTGGTGGCACGGGTAACATTGCTGGAAGTAAATGCAGAGATGGTATCATCAAGAAGGGAAGTAATGTCAGGGTAATGAGGGGAGATAAGATCCTGACAGAGAGCAAGGTTCGAACATTACGAAATTTCAAGGCTGAAGTTGACTCTATCACATCTGGGGATGAGTGCGGTATTGGGTTATTAGACTTTGAGGACTTTGAGCCAGACGATGTTATCGAATCCTATGTTGTCAGATAAGTGAGCTATGAATATAGACTTAATGTGCTATAAAACTAAGTGAAAAAGTAGATAAACTTTGATGCAAATAAACATATAGAACCTTGCTAAAAATAATTATAACAAAGTATCTCAGCGACGGGCCCTGTCTATAAGCCTACAACCTCACCTCACCAAGTTCCACCTACAACCTCTACTCCATCAAACAAATTACGGATCAAATTTAATAAGTACGAAATCGTGATATTCCTCCTCGTCATCAATATCCTCTCCTTTATCCTTGTCTTCTCCAAATGCCTTGTCTAATGCATTTACCAACTGAACTTCCTTACCCACTACTACCTTATACAAGACCGCTGTAAAGTCCACGGGTAATCCATATCGCAATACACTCTCCACAAAGACACGGATAACCTTAATATGCATCCATGCTACGAATGCTTCTCCATAGTGTGTTTTACACCAACGAGTTAATCCAGACCGCATGTTATCGACTTCTACCTGTAGCTGTTCAAGTGCCATGGCAGCCTTACCCTGTTGACTTGGATCAAATGTAAAGTCTTCACGTACCATATAACGTTTCTCGCGTAGTGTCTTGGCAAATGCCCCGAGAAGATCAGTCTTTGTACCATGAACAAACTCTTCTCCTTCGTAATAACCAGCCTCATACATTCCCTTCAATACAGTGATAGTGTACAAAATACTATCCGAATCTTCCATAACCTTTGTTAATGATCCGGGTACAACTGGTGAACCCTTCTTACCGTGTCTATCCACCTGTGAGCCAAAGTTTTGTCCCTTTCCTAGCCCAGCTGGATTGTTTGCCCAATCCGGTCCTAATATTGAAAAATGTCAAACAAAGTATATGAGTTGAGTGAGTGTATACAAATAGGCAATAGTATCTTCAATAAGATATCCATCCTACATACTCCAATTTCATTCAACACGACATATCATCAAACAACAAACCAACAAAACAAAAAACTTACCACCATAACCAACCAACTCTTCACCCAAAGTATAAATATCATTCTCAAAATTCTCCTTCTGTGCCTTACCAACAGCAACAAATACAGTCTTTAAATATTCCGTATCAACAATATTCAACCCATCAACAATTTTACTATCCAATACATCATTCAAATCCACACTCAATAAATTACCACCCTTCTTACGTTTCGTATCCTGTAATGCAATTTGTTTATCACCATAGGAATTTGATAATTGTTTTAGTTCTTCATCAATAGCGGCTACATTACCAGCAATTAATGATACTAGTTCCTTCAATGGACGGCGGTTTGGAAATTTAGCATAATCCCATGCAAATTGTTGTATGTATCGTGTGGACGGTACGCCACCGACTGTTAATTCGGTGCCTTTCTTACCGGCTAATTCGATACTACTTTTTTCAACTTTACGTACGATACTTTCAATTAATGTATCGGTTTTACCTAAATCGTCGGATAGGTTCATTAAACTGTCGAGTGTGCCAACCATTAGGGATGGTACCTCGAGTTTAAACATCTCGCCGAATGGTGCTGAGGGACATGCTGCTGCATTTTGTAATTGTCGGTAGGATGTTTCTGGTGCTTGACCGGAGTTTGATATTGCTGAAATTAAGTAAGATGATGAAGATGACTATTTATTTGTTGTTGTATTGTTTGTTTGTATGATTGAGTGGTATATGGATATGTATGTAACAGAAGAGGCACCCAATAATGTTGGAGGGAGAATAGAAATTGAGCATAGTAGATGTGAGCATTTTTGTTTTGCAGTGAAAACTTGTCATATAAAAACTTGACGACCCAAACCAAAGCATACAACAAGCCACGCATATCACTTACCATTTTGTCTATATCGTAATTGGTTATATAGTATTGCCGCCGCCTTTTGCAATGGTCCACTCTTTCAACGGCTCTATTTCTCGGCAGCGAGTGATCATGACGGGTGACGGGCACCCAACTTCGCCCGAGGGGCAATCTGCCCTTTATCCCATTATAAATTTTCTACTGTGGTTGGCGGCGGAGGAAGACATCACGAGGTGAGCGAGAGCATAGCAGTGATATTAAGCGTATTGTATATACTGAATATCGTTTATTAGATGGTATAGATTAATTTTGGGGATATTTTAGTTGGGTAGCCTAGCTGATAAGATTGAACACATCATGTGCAATTTTTAATTTTGTGGCAAGGCCTCTCAATTGCAACTTGTATATGTTGTATCTAACTCTTTCACTTATTCCTTTCATATATCTATTCAATATCTAATACGACTATATAATTACGAATTATAACCACATCAAAACCAATATTAAAACAACAGGTAGAATACATACACACACAAACACACCATACTAAAAATATAAATAATGAAAATAGACGGTCATGAATTTGGTATGCTAACCACCATCGGTGGCGCCATTGGGGTAACACATGGTATATTCGGAAAGGGTTGGTTTAAATCAATGATCCATCGACAGCCCATCATTGCATTCTCGTGTACGTTAGCTGCCGTGGGTGTTTGTATGCCTCTTGTTATCGTGCCACTCAGACGGAAATTAGGAATGCCTACCAATCAATATGATCATCATGATCCTAATGTTGTTTTTCCAAAGTTGATTGAGTAAAGGGGATGATTGGTATTAAATTGGTAGCAGATTTAGTTGGTGGGGAAATGGATGAGCGATAGTATCGTGGGGGTGGGGATTGGTGGTTAAAATTGGGATTAAAAGGACAGTTATTGATGGGAGGGAATAGTTCGAAATATACAAACATTGTAAATTAATAATTCAAGTATCAATATGATCTTAATTGGTCCTCTCAACTCCTACCCAAACGATAGGCTGCTCATACTTTTACTTTACTGTGTTACACTTTACTGTTACATTAATATCCAGCTCCACTACTCATGGATTCTTTAATTGCACGGTGATAATGTAAAGAGGCAGTGAATATTCCCGAGATGGAAGCTTTACTTCTTTCAAGTCTTTCCGAAGCTTGTCATTACTGTCCACGATCACAGCCATTGCAAGTACCTCAACAACTTTAGAGCCATTATACTCTTTCCTTAGCTCCTTAAACTTACTTCTACTAATGGCATAGTCAAGACTTGGAGTGAAATATGATTTATCGTGCATTCCATTCCTCAAGATTGATTTGATATTCTTTTGACTTGAACCATGATAGAGAATCCCCATAACTCTCCCTTCAACTTCAGCTTTTGAGTGGTCAAAAAAGTGTCCACTCGGTCTAGCATGACGATATGTAATAACATCTCCTTTCTTACAATCATACTTGTGTTCTTTGATCGTGCTTGGGAAGCTCCGTCGTAGCTCCTCTAGTTTCGCCCTGCTATCGAACGGCGTATTGCTTGTCTTAGTAATGGCTGCCACCGCCACCTCCTCCTCCTTAATCCTTTGAGCCTCGATATGAGCCTTGGCCTTTTCAGAGTAGGAGATCATCTTCTTGGTCCATCCTCTTTACCTCTTATAGTTTAGTTGTTGCAATGGATTATAATAAGGCTCTTGAGAGGGCTTGGGCTTGATTTGGGCGAACCCGCATGATTGAGTTTTAAACATTTAGATACATATCTGGTATCGCTATCCTAACCTGGCTAAGCATCTTCTTCACTACTCTTTTGTGGCCGTTTTACACAATTCCAAGCACAATATTCTTGATATAAGTTTCTGACAAGAACTGCATTGATTTGCATGGTCACATTTATCGTAGTGACGCCGCTATAGCCCGATCGAGACAAAAAACTTGAAAGGATACCGCTACTTCTTGTTGGATGATATCACACCACTGAGATCAGTGAATACTGATGATGGTAAACTATCCCTGATGACGGCAATGTAAGATATCTCGGTAACTTGTAATTGTATGTGTAGGATAGTGCAGAGTACTAAAGACATTCAAGCACTTTTACTTCTTATCTCGAATAAGGATACCACCGGGCAAATTTCAAGACTTGCAAGACACATGAGCTGTATGCATTTTCTCTCTTTTCACATCAAGATAGTACCATCAAATGCATTCACAGTTGATTGGTTGTATGTGTTTGCCATAATATTAATAATATAAACAATGGAAGACGACACTACAACAGCATTGCTTGATGATGAGGAATGTGGTGGTACCTCTCAAACAGAAACAAAATTAGAATCAGATCAGACTACCACGACGAGTTGCAGTTTGTTGGAAAAGGTTGACTCTGTACTTTCGGGTCCATTCTTAAGAGGTAACAATGTTAAACTGTTACCATTCTTGCCCGATCCAACAAAATCTAGAAAAGAGCGTGAACAGTATACCAAATACGTCGTCCCATTCGCTGTGGCATCTGCTCTATCTCCCGGAGGACCTCTTTATGGCTTTAATGTTTGGCTACTACCGATTTGTTTAGAGATATATGGTCCGGATGCGCAGTATACGATGAGGAACGGAATGGTACTTTATGCATTCACCGCTCAAGTTATATCCGCCGCCATAATATGTCTTCTCTTCTCAAAGAAGCTGGTTAATTGGTCTAGTGGACAGCTCATGCTAATCAGTACTTTATGCTTCAACTTCGCCTTAGTTCTATGTGGAGTTTGTGTATGGTACCAATCTGATTGGGGACTCTTTCTTGTTATGTTCTTTGTTACTGGTCCATCAAGGGCCATCCTTGCCCTCTCAACTTTGTTGAAGGCCGTTGGATGGTACAGAGAAATACATCGGCCTGCCTTGGGAGCAGGGATCTTCGGACTCATCTTAGGCGTTTGGGCTACTTTGTTCTCGATATGGGGTGCCGCGTTGGCCAACATTTCAGTAAGAGATTCATTCTTTTGGGTTGCCTTAATCACTGCAATAATGATGATACCGTCAATCTTCTTATTACGATCACCCGAAGAGCTTCCACTAGAAGCAGATGATGATTCAGTGAAGGAAGGTGATAACACGAAGGATATTGTCGTCCAATCGAAGAAGGCAGGCTTCAAGGAGAATACTGACTGCCCAGAACTAACAGCAGCTGAACTTAGCCGAACAAGACAAATTTGGATACAAGACGTGAGCTGGATTTTGGTAATGATGCCAGGTATGTGTTGTTGTTGTTGTCGTTACTTGATTGCTGATGTTGTCTTGTACTAATTCTGTTTCATAACTTGTCTCAGGCTTTGCAATCAAGTATACAATATCACCCGTCATGTCAGCCCTCTTCGAGGCTAGTGTTTTAGTTCAAAGTATATCATCGTTCGTATTTTTGATCACATATGCACTGGCTAGATTTGTGACTGGTTTTGCCATTGGAAGATTGATCAAGTTAAAGCATGGTGTCTGGCTAGCTACCTTCATATCACCACTAATGTTCTTCTTCACGGGTACAATAATTCGACTTAACTGTACGTCGACTGGTTGGACGATTGGATTCATTATTGCAAATGCCGTCGTAGCTTTCTGTCTGGGTGCAAAGAAGATATTCCTTACTCCCCTCGCTCTGGCAATGTGGGGTAAGCAAAACCTGCCTAAAGTTAGTTCTCGATCGTTGTCTGCTCTAGATATTGCATCCTTCATCGGTCCTATTGTCATGTGGCAAGGTTTATCGGCTAGCGGCGATATCTATATAGACCCTACACTCAATACAAATGAAGAACAACGACGGGAGCTCTTGACATACTCTTCTAATTCATTGTTCATCTTGGGCGGAATAGCCTTCTTGGCATTTTTGTGCTTTGCTTTCCTCATAAAACCGTATCGTCGTGATCAGTCAATTTAGTAGAACTCGTAATGTATGTAACATATGATTCATAACTGCAATGTGTAATTATTTTCCAGGCATGCTCCATGAACTTAACGCCTCGAACACGGCTAAAGATGTATCCCATCTCTGCAGTATCTCGAACATTATCGACAGAGGCTTGACATCACTATTGTCTTGAGGTGGTGTATTTTCCTTCTTCTCATCAGTTTCAGTAGCGGTCTCAAGAACATGGTAATCGGCGTACTTTTGAATAGAGTGCAGCATATCTGGTAGTAACTCGACTGGCTTATCATCATCGAAGTGATCGACATTTGACATTGTTCTATTCCGTTTTGATAGAATTGAATAAATCTTCTTTTGCCTTACTTTGGTGGGAACAAACCGTCTCATATGATATGATGTACTACCATTCATTTCTCTGATTTGTTCGTAGGTATCATCATATAGAGGGAAATCAATTTGGCATGTATGATTTGAGTCAGCAGCAGCATTCAAGCTCGTTTTGTCAAAGACCGCCTTGCTCAGTGTCTTCCATCCTCTGGATGTTATGTTGTCATTATCTCCCAATTCAAGAGTTTCCATCTTTGTATTGTATGCAAGTGCTGCCGCAATAGCCGCTACATCATCATCATCAAGATGATTTTCTTTTCTTTAATCGCAAGAGACTTCAATATGTGGTTGCCTGCCAAGAAGATCGGAATAAATGCACCTCCTCTCGTATTAATATTATTGCTAGATAGATCAACATGTTTCAACTTCTTTCTCCCAGCGGTCATGATGAGTTGTAACATATCATATCCCTGCACATCATCATCTTTACATTCGTATAGCGTCAATCTTTCAATAGAAGGATGGTCCTTTACTATTTCACTAAGACGCTCGATAACCTTCATGCTACAACATGGATCATCGTGCAGCTCGAAATGTTTGCACTTGTGATTACTCTCCAAATAGTCTAGTGCAAAATCAATACCTTTCTGACTGAATTTGTTATTTGAAAAAACAACATGAGGGAAGTGCGTGGATTTCAAAGCCTTGGATAAGAGATTAAGTACTTCCTCTGGTAGTTCCATTTCACCTAAACATAGTCTAGATGTATAACCATTCTGCTTAATAGAGAATAGCTTTGGATCTTTCTGCTCAAGGTGATATTGATATTGTTCAAGTGCAGTGGCAAACTCTCTCCAGTGAGGAAGCAATTCGTTGTTATATGGAAGATGATCTGTAGCTAAGCTGAAATCAATGTGATCATCGCCCGTACAATACCTCATTTTCTCAGTACTCTTTTTTATCTCTGTGACGAATGTATTAGCCTCATAATCTAGGCCCGAATCCTGAACACTATTCCAATAGTCTTCAGATGGACGAGATGCAGAATACTCCCACTTCTGATTTTGTAACAATATATCGTGATACTTGAGTTTGTTTTCCATCTTATCGAATCTACCACTAACAACATCAAAACCCGATTTTATATCAGTAGAGTTTATATTTTGTTTGGTGTGCATAACATCACACTTCTGTCGTAGTTGTGTAATCTCTCCCCGCATATCCTTCATCTCATCTTGCATACCCTTCATTAACTGAAGCATACTTGATATATTTTCATTCTGTGTTCGATTTTGGTGTACTAACTTCTCTATATTCTCATTCTGTGTACGATTTTGATGCACTAACTCATCAATACTTGACTTCATTGCAATTAGCTCATTATTATTGTTGTCAGTCTCTGCAGCTGGCGTATCACCGCCAACCCTACGCTTTTTTGTATTATTACTGCTGCTCATCGTTTATTGGATTATCAAATAATAATATCTATCCACAGTATATATCGTATGCTTTTTTGTTTCAAATGATGCACCTTCTCGCTAATATGAGAAGTGCACAAGATGTGTACACAAATTATTTAACCAATATAAAAGCGTTAGCTAACCCACAAAATAACAAACGTCTCCCTTATTATAATAACAGACGCCGCAATAATAGTTGGATTGATGTTGTTAATATGTAGGTAATCGATCCAGAAGTCAATCTTGTTACTCTCTCATAAAAAAAGAGGTGCTCCCCCCGCCCCCCCCCTGAAGATTTTTAGCGATGATTTTTACAGGACCCATGGTGTCCGTAGTAATTTTACTAACAAATACGGGGGGTCGGTATCTTTTGCCGCCGGAGATTTTTGAAACTGACCCCGGGTCACTTGACAGGCCGCCTTGAAGATTTCCGTACTGTACCCCGGTCCAGTTCTTCCGGCGGAGTTGTAGAAAATATTACACGTGGCGGCTTTTGGGAAGAGTTCAAATGAACTTTTGCCGCTAAACCACTCACAATAGCTTTGTCTCGTAAACAACAATACAATTTGAGTCTTTTAAACAATTAGTAGTATTACTCACGTGTTAATTTATAAGAAAACAATTCGTTCTTCAACTGGCGGCCGACAAGGATATAAAATTTAAACACACTACTTTCACTTGATGCACCATCATTTGCATTTGCATTAGCATTCATAAGTAAATGATATTGTGGCTGATACTCCAACATTCGATTGCAATATTATTATCAGCATTAATAACAATATCGGCGGCACAATTGCAATATACAATATACACCGGCGTTACGATATAATACTACATCATGGCACCAAGTGGCCGAGCAAAACGTAGCATTAAATTACCAAAAAAGTATGAGAATGGTCTAGACGATAAAAGTGGAAGTGAAGATGATACGCCGCCGTCTAAAACTGCATCTAATAAAAGAAAGTCTAATGACGACGATAATAATAATCCACCTAAATCTGCCAAAACAACAACAACTACAACACATACTAGTATAACAACAAAAAAAGATTATAATAAAAATGAAGCTTTGTTTAAACAATTTGATTCGGCTACATCAAAAGTTGCAAAAGTTGGTGATGTTGGATATAAGTTTTATAAGGATTTTAATGGTGAATTGTTTTGTGGATATGTAGTTGAGATACGACCATTAGCTGAGGGTGGTAAAGATCGACGTTGTGTCTATTCGGATTATGATGGTGAAGACTTAACTATGCAGCAGCTCGAATCGCTTCCGAACAACAATAACAATAGCCGTACGTCTACTGATACTCCGATGAATAGTGAATCGTTACCAACTACTAATAATACGAAGGGAGACGAGGATTGTATTGTTCAGCGTGTGGACAATAGTAAATCGGCAGCCGCTATAAATAAGGATGGAGGAAGTGGTACGGGTATTACTGAAAAGAGAAGTAGTAGTATTGATACAATGGCTAAGGGAGTTAGTATTACAAAGGATTGCGGTGGTAGTATTGCAAAGGACAGTGATATGTGTGTGGATGTTGATACAATGGCCAAGGGAGGTAGTATTACCAAGGATAGCGGCGGTAGTATTACAAAGGATGCGGATGTAGATGTAGCGGGTGGAGGAAAGACTGCCGGACTTGAATTTGTTGTTGAGTTATGTCGTCCACAATTATCCAAAGCTCGAGGTTTAAATGCTAGATCCGAGTGGGGCGAGGACATTAAAAACGATGAGGCAGTACGCTTGGGCTTCGTGAAACTAAGTGCAGATGGGAAGTCGTTTAATTGCTATTTATGTGATGCAACTGTTAAGGCTCGACACCCCTTTTCTCCAGACAGTTACATGGGCAAGACGGGTCACAAATATACTGATAAACACGAAAAGAACTTGCAAGCAAAGTTGTGGAATATGGACAGGGCAAAACAGCGTGCTGCCCAGGGTAAGAAACCGGATAAGGAAGTCAAGTATGGTAGACAAACTTCAATGATTGGCTTCTTCCGCCGCGGTCCAACAAGTACAGCAACGACATCCCGACCATCTACATCTACCACATCTCGTTCAGTTGCTACGTCAACATCAGCAGCAGGTACTAATACCAATAGTGCATCTACTCAATCTGCCACCGCC
>Ga0214481_100003_pt1 | contig 91785 bp, 64 predicted proteins | sample M1_20Mar14CPVII9_4_FD_165057 | JGI IMG/M metagenome (GOLD analysis project Ga0214481, IMG submission 165057) | Marine eukaryotic communities from Monterey Bay, California, United States - M1_20Mar14CPVII9sort6BwellG10 | ecosystem: Environmental > Aquatic > Marine > Unclassified | place: USA...
TTGCCTGCCAACCGGGCCAGCCGCAATTCCCGCATCGGCTCCGAGGGTGATCCGCCCTGACAACAGCCCGTTGACGCTCTTTCTAGTTTTAAAAACTAAAACGACATCTGTTGATTGAACCCCAGCCTGCCAGCCAATATTGCCGCCGGTTAGGCTGGCGAAGACGGGTGCATGCCATCCACCTTTATCGTCTCGAATCATGATTACACCATTTCCATGTCGTGCACCGACAACGAAACTTGCTTTGACAACGCCGGGGAAAATGGCGACTGCCTGTGCATCGTGCAACATGCTTCGAGGTATTCCCTCAGCCGGAATCGCCATGATCTCATTCAAAACTCCAATTGATTCATTGACGGTTTGCTCCTCTTTGTATTGACCGAATGCAAGAGAGCATTGACTCATTAGAATGCCGATACAGATAGCCTGAGCTAAAATGGTTGTTGGTTTCATGTTGTTGTTCCTTGTCTGGCGAGCCTGTTTAAATCGAATCTCAATTCGATTAACGGCGGGGTCGAGATAGCACCAGCCTATTCGACGTAGCAAAATTAGGTCAAGACGAATCGCACCCGTGTTTTTGTGGGCGATGTCTCACAAGAAGTAGGATTTTTGCATCCAGGCAACGAGCCAAGTAGGAGTCTTCGATTTGAGTTTACTCAAATCGAAGACTCACATTTTTGGCAAATGTACGAGACCAGCGGCAGCGCGCTAGTTTTGGGTAGATTTGGGATCGTCGATCCGCGTCATTGTCCACTGTTGAGTCTGGCCGTTGTCGAAATGGACCAACGCACCGGCTTCATTTTCCGTTAAATTATATAAACCGGTTTCCATGATTGGCCATTGTTTTCCTATTGGTCCCCAAGCAGCTCGTTGACTCTCTTTGTCGACGGTGCCTTCGATTTCGAAGGAGTCTTCAGAGAGGGTATTTTGGAAAGTGCCTCCTATTAACCCTTCCTTACTTATCGCTAATTGAAGGTAGAGAGTGGCATTTTCAATGGAGCCCTCGTTTTCTGTGATTGCGAAAACACCCAACGGCAACCACTCTACATCGCTGGGATCAACCTTGGGCGCACTTTCAGCAATCGTTTGTGCTTGTTGAGAGTACTCCTCAGGCGTGCCAACCGGATTGCCTTGGTAGTAAACTTGGTCTCCCTCGTAGTAAATGTTAGTGCCGTAATCATAGTAGACCGGTTGTCGATTGATTCCATTGATCCACCAGCTGGTAATCGCCCCGGCAGTGGCGAACGCCCACCAGTTATTGTTGTATCGGTTCCAGTGGTAGCGGTAGTTTGGGTAGCGTCCCCAGTAGCCGGGGTTATAGGCAGGAAGATGGACGGGGCGGGGTGGTCGGTAACCGGGGGGACGGTAGCCAATGGGTCGGTAACCAGGGGGACGGTATCCGGGCGGGCGATTCACAGGTTTGATTTTGGCGGGGTAATGAACCGGTCGAACCGCGTTAGCTGGTGGAACCTTGACCGCCGGTTTTACAGCCGGCTTGATTGCCGGTTTCGGCATTGGTCGCGTTTCCGGGCGAGGTGTTGGGCGAACGGCAGGTTTATTAATAGGGTTAGCAGGTAGCGTCGATGGCCGATCTTTTAGAAAGTTCCCAGCAGCACCCCCTTGAGGACGTTGGGATGGTTTCGTGGTTGGCTTTCGGAAATCCATAAACTGATTGAGTTGCGAAGGCGTAGGTCGAGTATTTTGGGGTCGAGTAGTTTGGGGCCGTGTTTTATTCCCACCGGTGGATGGACGAGGGTTCGTGGGGAATTTTATGTTCGGTTGTTTTTTATTTGAAAGATTGGAGGAGGGGCGGGTGCTAGGTTGTCGACTAGGTTTGATTTTGGGAGTCGGTTTTTTGGGCGTAGGCCGGTGCATCGACGGTGAATGGCTGGTCGACGGGCGTGACATGTTCTTCTTGGACGGCATCGCCCGACTCTTGCTATGTTTCGCTGAGCCTCGTTGAGCCAATGCCTCACTGGCGATCAAACTTAAGCCAAGGAATAAGAAAGTGGCCAACCGTGTTTTAGTTGTGGATAAATTCATCGCTAAAGCTCTTGCGAATAATGGATAGATAAGAAAAGAGATCGTTACTTTCGTCGCGAGCGGATGCTTTCAATATTTGGCATAAGTTGACCGTCGATTACGCGGTTCGTTTTTTTCCAACTGTGTTCGCCATTTTCATGGAGTTGAAAAACACCGCTGAAAGAGCCAGAGCCACCATCGGCGAAACTGGCGACAGACTGAACTGTCCACTGGTTGTCTCCGGGATGCCATGTTCCCTTGACTAGCCCGCCATCTGAATCAAATAGCCAACTGCGGATCAAACCAGCTTTTGCATCCCAGCCGATCATTTGCAGTCCCGAGGCGATCGTTTCATTTGACGGGTCAAACACGGTAAATTTTCGACTGATAAAGTTTTGGTTGACGGTCCATTGGCAGGTGTATTCGACGCGATGCCCCGGAGCGGTTGCTGTCCACTGACCAATTAACCATTCCAATTTCTTGAGTTCGGCATAACTAGAATTAACTTCCTCAGATTCGGACTCGCTGACGCGGTCAATCAGCCATTGATTCTTTTGCTTTACAAAGACCACGTCATAATCCGATTGAGTGGTTTGTCCGTCTTTTGCAAAAACCGTTACCCTGCCCTGTTCGAGAGCGACATTGGGGGAAATGAATTGGATGGAATCTGTTTCAAGGGAGATGTTAATCGAAGGTGTGTCGGTAAAAAGAATTTCAAACTGTTTACGCATTGCTGCTCGACCAGTCGTCTTGCCGCTTGTTTGGCTGGAATAAACGCCAGTCGCAGACCAATGAGAAATTAAAGTTTCTACGTTCTTTGAGTTGAAAGCAGACTCATAGGAAGAGATCACCTGCTCAATTGATCGCCGGTTTTGTTTGCCGAGCTCTGGTGTCTGGTTCGTTGGTTTATTGGGGGGTGTTTCCTGAGAGCTAACGGAACTGGCCAGTCCCAACGATATAATTCCAGCAAAAACGAATGAAAAATAATGGTGCATGGTTTCCTCTCGCTCAGTTAATTTGCTCGAACTCAAGAACTTCGATCGAGCTCCGATTGGCTAGGCCGAATTGTAGGGCATGTTCAAGTGGACTGGAATGACCTAGTGCTCGTCAGTAACGTTTCCCTGTGAAACGGTTCCCCATAAAAGTGTGGGTTTTGGTTCGGCGGGGAAGGCCAGCAGAATCTACTAGCGGATATTTGGTTCGCTAGCAATATCGTTAGCCTTGCATTCTGGCATTTGGAAGCGGTGGGGGTATGGGGTAAATTTCTTAATGCAAGATTGGTTTTCATTCTGTTTCCACAATGAAAATCGAGTCGTGTTCACGGACGAACTCGATGCAAATCAGAAGAGATGTGGGGTACGAAAGTCATTCGAATGATTCGATTAAACTTTAGCCTGCGGGCTACCAGTTGGGCACTTACAGCTTTGTTGGGGTTTAGCACTTGTTGGTGCGCGATTAGCTCCGGGCAGACGCCTGTAGATTTAGTGGTCAAAAATGCTGTTGTCGCCCAACCTGCGGTATCCGATCAGTTTTGGCCAAACCGCGAGGATATTCTAAGGCAACTCGAACGCAATGATTCCGAGCTGAGCCGTGCAGAGGTGCAACTGCGGGCGACTGAATTGGGACAAGATACTGATTGGTTAATCGAATCTATCAAGACCCAAATTGCGCAACGCCAATTCTTAAAAACAGTGTACCGGCAACATTTGTCGTTGCTGGATACGATTGCTTCGAGTGATGTTACGAACGACGAGCTTGAAAAAGAGCTCGAAAGTTTCAATGATCGCCAAATTGCCGTCAGTGAAATGCTTTCCTTCGGGGAAGTCGAACGACTTAGAGCAGTGTTCGACAACGAGGGTAATCGAATAGCAACGATTGAAGCGGAGATTGATTCGATAAAGGGGATGAAAGAGGGTGCTCGAATACGTTTGGAGGTCTTCGAGCGCACACTTCGGCAGGCCACGGAAGCCAGCGAAGATGAGGTGGAGTCAATCGAGTCAACGAAGCAAAAGCGCAAGCGTGATACGCTTGCGTTGTCGATTGAAATTAGTCGGTCATCCATTGGGAAAATGGTTCTGGAGCTTCAGATTCTTTCTGACCAGTTGCTTGTTCACCGAAGTCGAGTGGAACAGTTGAGTAAGATTTTAGAGGCTTCTCCACAGAAGACAATTATTTCCGAGGCTGATTTGAAACAGCAAGTCGCTCAATTAGCGGGGCGCGAAAAAGAGATTCGCAATGAGTTAGTCATGCTGCAAGAATTGTTGACTAAATTGCAGGTTAAGTTTGACGAAACGCTTGAACACGAAGGGCTAGACTCAAAAGCGCGTCTTCAGGTCTTTTCAATTCATGAAATGCTTCAGGAGAACTACCGGCTACGGGCTTCGTATTTGAATGCTTCCATTTCGGAAATATATGTCCTTCAATATTTATGGCGGGTTCGTTTTGAAATTGCCAATAATCTACTCAACGAGGAATTAGTGGAGGACACCGTTTCTCGGATTGAACAACTCGACGATCGGTTGGCAAATTCGAAGTCTTTGGTTGATTTGCATTTGGATCAGGTGAGAGGGCTTAGTTCTGCGCCCCGGTTAGCATTGGCTGCGGATTCGGAGACCAGGGAATTACTTGCAAGTTGGCGTGCTTTAAGCCGTGTTGCGGTGAGTGATTTTTTTAAAGATGGTAATCAGCGACTATTGCAAATTGAAATTGCGGAACAGTTGTCGCAGCGTGTCGGCGAGGAACTCGAGCGGGAAGGGTTAACGGCGCCTGCAACCTGGAGCTGGAGTTTATTATCGACGACAGCCATGGAATGGTGGAACTTTGAATTTTTCAGTGTTGATGATCGCTCGATTACTGCAGGGAAAATACTGTCTGGATTTCTAATGCTATTTGTCGGCTTGTTTGTTAGTCGTCACACTAGTCATGTTATTGGGCCTCGGTTGTTGCGTCGCTTCGGTGTTCACGAAGGAGGGCTGCCCGCATTTCAGACGATATTCTTTTATCTGCTTTGTGTTGGTTTTTGTTTTCTGACACTTGAGTGGTTGAATATACCTTTTACAGTTTTCGCATTTTTGGGGGGAGCGGCCGCGATTGCAATCGGTTTTGGCAGTCAGACGCTACTCAATAATTTTATCTCTGGCTTGATTATTTTAGGAGAACGTCCGGTACGAGTTGGTGACCTGATTGAAATTGACGATGTGCGCGGGAATATTACGCACATTGGAGCGAGGAGCACTAAGTTGCAGACCGGCGAGAACCTCGAGATCATTGTTCCAAATTCAAAGTTTATGGAACAACGACTGATTAATTGGACGTTGTCGAGCAATGAGATTCGAACGGTAATTAACATCGGCGTTGCCTATGGTTCGCCAACTAATAAAGTAATCTCTCTTTTGCAGACAGCGTTAAAAGAGTGCCCCGCGGTCAATTCAACACCCGAGCCAATTGTTCTGTTTTCTGATTTTGGTGCCGACGCGCTGCAGTTCGAGTTGCATTTCTGGGTGCACATGCAGCGTTTGATGGAAGGTAAAAAAGCCGAGAGCGACGTGCGAAGGAAAATCGATGAGGTTTTTCGAGCACATGATATTTGCGTCGCATTCCCTCAGCGAGATATTCATCTCGACGTCAAGGATCCGATTCAGGTTAGCTTGGCCGAGTTTCAATCACCACGGGTTACGGCCTATACGCATCCAGGTACCAGCGGAATTCGCCGAGCGGCTTAGTCGACTGGGTTTGCATGATCGTCGTTCGTTAGTCGTTTCTGACAGGTGAATCGTCGAGATGTGGTTCTAGGGGTGGCCGTTTGGCTGTGGTTCGCATTCGATTAATGGTTTGGAAAATGCGTGGCTTGGTGAGGATTTTCCGAACGAGAATTAGTTTTCCTGGAAAATCTAAAAGCATTAAGCCAACGACGATCGAGAGGATGCCCTGCCCCGGCGTCAGCAGCATGACCGTGCCAACGATCAGAAAGATGGATCCCAATATGTTTCGGCCAATTTTTGAGAGCAAGTGTTTCCAGTTGCTTTGGGGGGATGTAGTTGGAGCTGGATTTGAAAGGTAGTCGACAGGCAGTCTCAGCAATACGATAGAAACTCCGAAGGCACTAAAAACAAACGCGATCAAACTAAACGTGACCAACCAAGGCACGAGATTTCCCCAAGGGAAATTTTGAAGCTCTGGAAGGTACTTGTCGAGCATGGAGGTTTGCCGCTGAGCGGGGGTTAAACTTTGGGAGCAAAATTCGTCCGAATCGGAGTCAGGATTTTGATCTTAACTTGTGGGTGGTTTGCGCCAATGTACTGAGGGCGTTTTCCCTTGATCACCCTAGGGAATTATCGCAGACGGGGCGAGTTAAGGAATCTGATTTCGGCCAAACCTTGAATCGCAGAGGGCGGTTGTGTGCGTCTTTGTTAAAGAGTGAGGTTGGCTCGATCGCTGTTGCAAGTTTATAACGATCATTGAGAATCGGGTTATTCTTGTAGTCGAGCGTTGGCTTGTAGCAATTGGAGCCGACGAAAGCAGCCTTTAAGCAAGCTTTAACGGTTAAAACGCCAATAATTTCCGACTTTTTCGCTTGAAAACCGCCCCCTTCCGTTTTATGATTGCGCCGTCAAATTTTCCCCGGAACAAGAACAATGAAGAACACAAAAATTCAAATTTTTACACTGCTGGCATTCTGTGTCACCCTCCTTTCGGTGACCTCAGCGAACGCTCAGTTTGATGACGCCGCAAAATGGGTACCAGAGAACGCAAACTGTCTCGTGATGGTGCAGGCTGAGAACATTCTCAACAGTGCAATCGGACGTCGCGAAAATTGGGCGACCGACCGATCGGCTGCCTTCCGCTCAGGTGCGTCTTTCTTTCCACCGACGACGAAGCGAATTCTGATGGGTTCGCAGATTGATTTCGAATTTTTGGATTCGGTCTATCATGTCGGCGTGTTTGAGAAAAAAGGTAGTGAGATCAATCTGGTAGAGGTTTCCAAAAGAGTTAACGGAAACATTGCAACGATTGGCGGTAAGCAGGCTCTTGAGTTGCCTAACAACTCTTACCTCATCAAGGTTGATAACACGACGCTTGTGACGATGACTCCCTCGAATCGCCAGATGACAACACGTTGGTTGGCAAAAACTGCCAACGGAAAAATGAGAGTTTCTCCCTACCTTGCCGAAGCTGTTAAGTTCGCTGACCAAAACGCTCAAGTCATTGTTGCCTTCGATCTTGAAGGCGTACTTGATCCGGCTGAAGTTGAGAAACGTTTGGTTGAGAGCGGTGCAGTCTTGGAAGTTTCAGCTGCTGCCGTCACAAAGACACTTTCGACTTTGCGTGGTGTAACACTCGGCGTGACCGTTAACGATCGAATTTCCGGCGCGATCAAAATTGATTTTTCATCTGACCCTTCGAACGTCACACCGGTCGCCAAAGCGATCCTGATTGCTGCGTTGAAGAAAAATGGTTTGATGATCGACGATATTGCTTCATGGAATGTTAGTTCAAGTGGTAATCAAATTCGTCTCTCCGGTCCAATGACTTCAGAAGGATTCCGTCAAATTGGTAGTCTCGTGCATCAACCTCTCGAAGATGACATGCACGGTGCCAGTAGTGGCGGCGTTACTTCAAGTGCTGAACCAACGAAGCAAAACATGGCGACGCGAACGAAGCAGTATCTTGGGGACATCGACCATATCCTCGAGATTCAGCGGAAAAAGAAGGAAGAGCAGTTAAACACTTACGCCAAGTGGTTCGATCGTTATGCACGTCAGATTGATGGGATTTCGATTCTCGGTGTAGATCCTCTTGCTATCGATTTTGGAACCTATGTCGGAAATGCTTTCCGAGATATTTCCGGTGACCTCAACACGAGTGATCTTTCCAAGAACGAATCAGTTGCCTCTCAAGGATTTTCTGGTCCAGGCGGTGGTCGCTGGAACTACGGTTACGGTTATGGGTACGGATATGGAACCATCAACGGGCGAAATTACACTCGTGACAGTCGTCGTAATGCGAGTGCACTTGGCACCGAAAAGGGTATGAATCAAAAGAGCGATACACTTCGTCAGATTGATGCCAAAGAAAGCCAAGTTAAGAGAGCGTTGACTGAGAAGTACCAAATTAACTTCTAAGCTCAGTGTGACAAACAGATAGAAACCCCCGGTTGCCATCGGTAACCGGGGGTTTTTTTGTGTCGTCCGTAACTCCTCGCTGAGCTTTCAAAGAACTACTTCAGCGACTTGAACGCGTTCAGAGCACGCTCTCGTCCCGCCTTGTAATCGACAACAAAACTCGGATAGTCGATGCCAAGTGAAGCGATCGCATCGCTCAGTTTGGCGGGGTCGTGCAACGCTTTCGTCGGAACTCGTTTCAGTTCGGGGCACATTTTTCTAATAAATAATCCGTCAGGATCAAAGCGTTTGCTTTGGCTGAAAGGGTTGAAAATTCGAAAGTATGGGACGCTGTCGGTACCGGTCGATGCAGACCACTGCCAACCTCCGTTGTTCGCGGAGAGATCGCCATCAATCAGATGGCTCATGAAGTATTTTTCGCCCCAACGCCAGTCGATGAGCAAATTCTTGGTGAGAAACATTGCGGTCACCATGCGAAGGCGGTTGTGCATCCAACCCGTTTGATTCAGTTGTCTCATTCCCGCGTCTACAATTGGGTACCCAGTCGTGCCGGTTTTCCATGCCTCAAAGTCCGATTGGTCGGTTCTCCATGGAATCTGGTTTGTTTTTGGTTTGAATGGATGGTGCATTGAGACCCGTGGGCAAGCGACCATGACATGATTATAGAAATCTCTCCAAGTTAATTCGGAGATCCAAGTCTTTGCTCCATCGTTTTCACCCCCACTGGACTCGAGGATTTGGTTGGCACGGAAAAAGCACTGTCGGGCTGAAATGGCTCCGATGTTAAGGTAAGGGGAGAGCAGGCTCGTTCCGCGAACCGAAGGGATATCTCGTTCAACGTTGTAAGCGGAGATGCTCTCTGAGAATCTATCGAGTCTTCGTTGAGCTTCGTCTTCACCTGGAGGCCATAAATCTGAGCGAGCATTGGAAAAGTCAAATCCTGTAATCGATTCCGGGACCGGATCGCGGCCAATTGCAATCACAGGTTGCGGCTCGGGATCAGGAGTTGTCTCTACAGTTTCACGGGCTGTCGAATCCCAAACTCGGCGATAAGGAGTAAAGACGGAGTAAAACTTTCCTTCTTTGGTGGATATTGCTTTGGGCGGTACGATCGTTCGGTCATGGAATCTTCGCAAAGCAATACCGGCCTGTTCGCAGGCCAGTGAGACGTTGTCGTCCCGGTTTGACTCGTTGACTTCGTATTCACGGTTTATATAGACCGTATCGCATCCTGTTTCGGACGCCAGTTTTGAAATGCAGGCGGGTGCTTCTTGAAAGTCATCGCAGATTCTAGTCAGCAGTGGAATGTTTAACTCAGAGAGACGGTCCGATAGAGTGCGAACATTTTCGATTAAAAATTTCACCTTGCAACTTGCGTCGTCGTGTTCTCGCCATTGTTTGGGGGTTATTAGAAATACACCGACCACGCCGTCATCGGCGTGCCGAGCTGCTTCGAACAACGCAGTATTATCGGCGATTCGCAAATCGCGTCGGAACCAAATCAAAGACCTCATACGTCATCCAAACCTTAAAACAAAAACTGCATTATTCCTGCCAAATCCCGCGAACGCTGGGTTTAAGTAACGGTAAATTCACGATTACTTGCTAATTCAGGGCGTTTTCAGTCTGTTGGGAATTAGAGCGAGAGGTTGACTCCGGCAGCATCATGATTGCACCCACTAAGAACCCTCCAGCTCCCGCCGTCGTCATGGCCATTGAGAAGAATTCCAGTGTTAGATTGGTGGAGTTGGGGCTTGAAAAAGCAGTTACCGCCGCCGCCATGAATGCCAGACAGCCAATTAAGTTTGCGAAGACGATCCGCCAGGAGAGATCTCTGAAGTTCCAACTCCAGTGACTGTGGCAGGTCTCTGCAAATGCCAAATATCCAGAGGCCAGAAACAGAAGCGAGCCTACAAGATCTGGGAGCCATACCCGAACGTCTAGTTGGATCCAGCTCAAATCAGATGACATCGCGTTAAAGGTGTTGATATTAAATAAGAGTGTTCCCAGAAATTGAAAAGCACTACTTACCCAGCCTATGTCGGCGGGTCGCCATCCTAAATAGTTTCGTGGCTTTACGCTCAAGGTTGGAAAAAGGGAATCAGGGTTGGCTGATTGATACAGTTGTAAGTAGGCTGCGAAGGTGAAAAAGATTGAGCCACAAAAAAACATCCGATTCGAGTTGGACAAATCAAGCGCTGCTGGCAATCCACTCATTAATACTAGACTACAAATACTTGCAGTCAAAAACAGGAGCGATCCAATTGAAAAAGTAAGGCCAATCCACCAATTCAGCTTTTTAGGTAGCCAAACTGATTGACGGATTGCGTGGGACGGGAGTTCGGTTGCTTCGTCGCGTGAGTAGTTCAGCTTTTTTCTGTGGTGACGCGAGCTCCAAACCCACGTTGACGCATCCCCCCACTCAAAAATTCGTCGCGTCACAAATGGCCATGGCCCCGATTCTTCAATGCACCGGGGAGTTTCGTTCTCAGTAATAGAGTTCAAGTCTTTCGTTCTGGTTTAGTTTCAAGAGTAGTATTTTAAACGGATTTATCTGCGCATGAATGATCTTGGTTTTTGAAATTGCCTAGCCCAAGATTAGTGATGAAACCCTGATGCTTCCTCCGCCGAAAGAGGAGCCTGAATTGGATGCTTTTCAAAATAATCCAACGCGCGTTGGAGGTCATCCATGAGGATCGATGCGAGGTCGAGGCTGACCCCGTGACGGACGAGGATACGCTGCACTGGAATGTGTTCGCAATTGACTGGCAGCGAGTAGGCTGGAACCTGCCAACCACGCGTTCTAAGGCGGTCAGCAAGGTCGTACAGCGTGTAACCGGGCGAAACACCATCTTTCATTTTCCAACAGACGGCAGGGATTCCAGCATCCATTTGGCCGTCATAGATAATCTCAAACGGGCCAATTTCGGCGATTTTCTTTGCGAGGTACTGTGCTGTTTGGTAGCAGGCAGTGTGAATTTTTCGATAACCCTCTTTGCCGAGTCGAAGGAAATTATAGTATTGGCAAACGACTGGTCCGCCAGGCCTCGAAAAATTAAGTGCGATATCACGCATGTTGCCGCCGAGGTAATTTACCCAGAAAATTTCTTCGGGTGGAAGATCGGCTTCGTCCCGCCAAATAACCCAGCCAACGCCCAAGGGCGAGAGTCCAAATTTGTGTCCCGAAGTATTGATGGACTTCACGCGGGGAAGGCGGAAATCCCAGACTAGATCGGGAGCACAAAAAGGAGCTAGAAATCCTCCGCTGGCTGCGTCTACGTGCATTCGGATGTCGAGTCCGGTATCTTCCTGGAGTTGATCCAAAGCTGCAGCGACGGCCTCAATTGGCTCATATCCGCAAGTAAACGTCACTCCTAGCGTTGGCACGACTCCAATCGTGTTCTCATCACATTTTTTGATTACTTCTTCGGGAGTCATTAGCATTCGATCTGCATCCATTGGAATCTCTCTTAATTCGATATCCCAATACCTTGCAAATTTGTGCCAACATACTTGGACTGGCCCCGTGATGATGTTCGGTTTATCAATTGGTTTGCCGGCAGCTTTTCGTTGAGCTTCCCAGTGCCGCTTCATTGCCATTCCACCGAGCATCGCGGCTTCGCTTGAACCCGTGGTCGAACAGCCAATGGTGTTTGCTGCTGAAGGAGAATTCCAAAGATCGGCGAGCATGTGAACGCATCTTCCCTCGATCTCAGCCGTCTGAGGGTACTCGTCTTTGTCAATCATATTCTTATCCATACACTCGTCCATCAGTTTATGGATTTCTGGTTCTGCCCAGGTTTGACAAAAAGTTGCGAGGTTTTGTCGAGAGTTTCCATCGAGCATCAATTCGTCGTGAATGACTGAATAGACGTGCCCAGCGTCTTCTTCTGATTGTGGGAATTTGTATTTTGGCAGCAGGCCGGCAAGATCTGAAGAAGCGTAGAGCTCTTCATTGAGCATGTCACGGATGGAATCTTTGTTATGGAGAGGCATCGTTTGTTCCTAAATTGGGCGTTTCAGGTAGTTCGCCAGAGGTTGCGGATAAATATGAAAAATGAGGTAGCATGGAAATCCCCGACACTTTCTAAAGCAACCTTAAGTTAACAAGTTGGGGAAGATTTTTCTTGGAGAGAACGAACCAAATTGCCATTTTATTTCTGGTTTAAAAAACCTTCCGCGGTAAACCGTCTAACCATGGGTTTAGACCAGCGGCTAATGCTGAATCGCTAAATTTTGACAGTTGTACCCGTTCGTGTTTTAATCATCGTCGTTGCCGGAGTAGCGGGGTGAATTTTGAATACGCTTATTCTGGCAGTTGTCAATGTTTTTTGAGCAAATGGGGTTCATTCATGATTCTTAGATCCAGGCAATGGAGCCTTCTCGTTGGGTTGGTTTTCATATTTCTGTTGAATGTGTGCGGCAAATCAGTGCATGGTCAGACAGGTCAGGAGACTAAAAAAGAACCTCAGCCGAAGTTGCGAGTGGGGTATGCCCACTCGGAGGATGCAGCTCGACTTGAGCTGAAGGAATTAATGTCTGAGGTGACCGATCAGCAAACATGGGAGGCCAGGGCGGCCAAAGTCCGCGCGGGAATTTTAAGAGGCGCGAAACTGACGAAGCTGCCGAAGCGGACGCCGCTCAATCCGGTCTACAGTTCTCTTCGAACCTACGATGGCTACACTGCCGAAAATGTGGCTATTGAAAGCTCTCCCGGTTTTTACGTAACGGGCACCGTTTACCGGCCAACCGAATATTCTGGCCAGTTGGCAGGCATTCTGTCGGCCCATGGTCATGCCGGACGGTTTGATCCGAATCGGCAGAAGAGGTGTGCGGTTTTTGCAAAAATGGGAGCCGTTGTTTTTCATTATGACATGATGGGGTACGGCGATTCCAAAGTAGCAGGGTGGGATCATCGGAAGACTCCCGAAGTACTGCGGTTGCAGATCTGGAACAGTATTCGAGCGTTAGACTTTTTAGAGTCAATGAAAGATGTCGACTCAAAGCGTCTTGGTGTGACGGGGTGTTCAGGGGGAGCTACGCAAACATTTTTGCTGACCGCAGTCGATGATCGGATAGCAGTTTCTGTTCCGGTATGCCAAGTCTCTGCTCATTTTTTTGGAGGGTGTGTCTGCGAAAGTGGAATGCCGATTCATTGGAGTAAAGAACATAAAACAACGAATCCGGAAATCGCAGCACTCGCCGCTCCCCGCCCTTTATTGATGGTCTCTAATGGAGACGATTGGACAAAAAATACGCCCCGTGTTGAGTATCCGTTTGTTCGTCACATTTATGGGCTTTATGGAGACAAGGCAATTGTTGAGAACGCACACTTTCCCGAAGAGAAACATGATTACGGACCTTCTAAGCGAATGGCAGTATATCCTTTTATGGCAAAGCATTTAGGATTAGATCTAAATCGGGTGAGGAAAAACGGAGTGGTCGACGAGAGTTTTATCACCGTTGAGACGCAGGATCAAATGATGTCATTTCGTGGGAAGTATCCTTCTAATGCGGTGCCGCCGAATTCTCCATTGCCACCCGTGGAGTGACGTTGAATTGAATGCCCCCTCTATTGGCTCCCCTAATTAATTACCGTTTCTGGTTTCGGGAAGTGTCCTGGCAATTAAATTCTAACTCGATGATAATTTTAAATTTAATCGCTCGAGAAGTCGTTTGGCTGGAGGAAGTTACGCTTCTTCGGGGGCGAGGGCTGGAATAATAAAGCTGTCCTCCGGCAACGGTTTTCGTTACAGTGTGTCCACGCCATAGTGGTTTGTTTTTTGAATCGGTGTCGACTTTGGGAGATGATGATGGGAGACTTTTTGAAGAGGCACGTGGTGCTAGTTGCCGCAATAACGGGGCTGGTTGCGTATTTCAGCAGCCTCACATTCGAGACCCGTCAGCAGTCGCAGACGGACGTTGTCGCTTGGAATGATTCAAATTCCCAAGAGTTAACACCGACGCGGTTCTTGATTGAATCGGCGAATGTAGCCGGTACGGTCGAACTGCCAGTTGCCGAGGGCGATGTTTTCGAAGCGCCGGTTCGGTTAAAGGTTGGTGAGCAGTATCTAAATAATGCTGCCCGGCAAATGTATCCTTCGCCCGCCATGTTTGATATCGATCGCGATGGCCAACTTGAATTGGTCGTGGGTGATATTTTCGGCAGTCTCAATGTTTATGAAAACCTCAGTGATGAGAAATCAGATCCTGTCTGGAGTTCACACATTCCACTTAAGTTGAGTGATGGGGCTAAGGTCAAAGTATCCAATTGGTGATGTGTCGGCATGAGTTCACAGTTGGTGGACTTCAATGGCGACGGAAATCATGATGTGTTGGTTGGAAGTTTTAGTGGCTCACCTCATTGGATCGAAGGAAGCGAAAAAGGTTTCTTGCCTTCTACGGCGTTAAAAGATCGCGACGAAGAGGATATTCTGATTTCGGCATTCTGGAATACGGTTGATAAAAAGTGGGATCAGTCCGATCGCTCTGGCACATTAGGGCATTGCACTTCGGTGGCGGCGGTAGATTGGGAAGGGGATGGCGATCTCGATCTTATCCTTGGTGGTTATTACAAAGGCGGTCTGTTTTTGCGGATCAATGAAGGTACTGCGACTGAGCCAAAGTTCGGCCAGAACAATACTGTGATTGAGGCGGGTGGTGAACCGATGGTCATCCAAGGTGGCCTGTCAACTCCGCGAGTTGTGGACTGGAACGGTGATGGGAAATTTGACCTGCTCTGCGGAGGATCAAAGGGCGGCGTGTTCTTTTTTAAAAATGTTGGCGATAAAGCAACGCCGCAGTTTGCCTCTGCCGAGGTGTTGATTGAGCCAATCGATGATTCCTCTTATATCAAACGGGTGCCTACGAGTGGTGGGCAACCGACGCAGCCAGGTTCGTCATTTCATATTGACGCCGTTGACTATGATCAGGATGGAGACCTCGACCTGCTAGTTGGGGGACGTTGTTCCTGGGAAAAAGAAGACGTACCTGTGTTGACGGCTGAGCAGGAGGCAAGGCTCGCAGAACTCACGACGGAAATGGAATCGATGACTCCAAAGATGAGGGAGATGTTGGAACAGACGAGTGAGTCGGGGGAGGATCCAACCGATAGTGAAGACTATAAAAAATTCATGCGGGCATACTCCAAACTCAGTCGGGAAGCCTCGAAACTGAGGGTCTCTCCATTCGATTCTGGTGATTTTGTCTGGCTTTATCGACGCAAGTGATTGTAAGGTCAGGCCAGTTGAGGCGAGTCTCCGCAGCAATACAGGTCGTGAACTTGAAGTACGAGTTCGACATTGTCTGCGATCCGGGGGTTTCCAAATTCGCCGACAGGAGTACAGACGGAATAGTCTTTTGAGGCTTTTTCATACTTAACGACCCATTCCTCGAACCACTGTTGGTGGTTCGGGGTTTGAAATGGGAATCGCGTAGGAGGCGAAGACATTTGGATCCGCCATGGTTTAGGGGTTAGTCGTGCTCGAAAACACGATTGCCGTTCGCAAAGTTTCACATAGAGTTTGTCGCTGCCAAGCCGTTCTAGTAGTTGGTTTGCTTCTTTGGAATCAGGATCAAATAATGTGTGGGTAATCGCCGCGCGGTAGCCGGCTTTGGTTTTGTACAATCGCAAACCGAAATCTGGAGTGTCTGCACATAGATTTTGAATGTTCTCAAGTAGGGCCGAATTAATTGCTGGTGCGTTAACCGGTTCTTTCGGGGCATTACCAAACATGGTTTTCATGGAGCCCCAAAAACCAAGTGTTGGTTCGGGGAGGTCAATGTCTGCAAATAAGACATTGCCGGCGTTTAAGACGAGTGATCCATAGTTGTTGCGAGTGATGATCGCGATGACTTGGTCGTTGAGAGATAGTTCCTCGATCAATTGCTCAGGAAGAGCTTCCAGTCCATAGCCGTAGGCTTCTGGATCAGTTGGACGTTGCTTGAGTTCCGATATTTTCATATCGGCTCGTTGCAAAGCCAAGTGTTCAGCGTCAGCTTGGCTTTCGTTTGAATATCCCCAAGCACGGACGGGAAAATTGTTCGGGCGTAGCCGAGTAGAATTAGCTTTAGCCCAATATCGGTAATATCGCATTGACGGCTCCTGTAATTCACTAAGAAGCCGTCATTGGATAGCGTATTGACCTCCAACTCAACACCAATCCGAATCCCTTTGAATTGGCAGTAGTGTTTTAAATGAAAATAACAATCAGGTTAAAATCCCTTTGATTACGTGAGCTTCTTCTTCTACACCGGTTAATCGTTGATCTAACCCCTGAAATTTAAAGGTTAGCTTTTTGTGATCGATACCGAGTTGATGCAAAATGGTAGCATTCAGATCGCGAATATGAGTAGGGTTTTCTGTAATGTTGTAGCTGTGCTCGTCCGTTGCTCCGTATTCATAGCCGCGTTTGATACCGGCCCCAGCCATCCACATCGAGAAGCATCTGCCATGGTGGTCACGGCCATGATCATCTTTGGTTAACTTGCCCTGTGAGTAAATTGTTCTTCCAAATTCGCCACCCCAAACGACCAGTGTGTCGTCGAGCATCCCTTGTTGTTCTAAGTCACGAATTAAGGCTGCGGCCGGTCGATCAATATCCTGACATTGTTGTGTCAGCTTTACCGGAAGCGATCCGTGTTGGTCCCAGCCGCGATGAAAGAGTTGGACGTAACGTACGCCTTTGGCGACCATGCGTCGCGCGAGGAGACAGTTCCTTGCAAAGGACCCCGGTTTCTCAACCTCCGGCCCATACAGGTCCTTTACGTGTTGAGGCTCTTGCGAAATATCCATCAGGCCCGGAACTTCGGTTTGCATCCGAAAGGCCATTTCAAATTGAGAGATACGCGCCTGCGTTTCAGGATCTGAAAATTTATCATAAGTGCCCTGATTTAATTCATTCAGACTGTCTAGCATTCGTCGCCGTCCCACGCGGTCGATGCCTGGCGGGTTATTTAAGTACAGTACAGGTTCGCCATTGCTTCGCAGTTTTACTCCCTGATGTTTAGAGGGTAAGAACCCCGATCCCCAAAGTCGATCGTACAATGCTTGAAGTTGTCCCCTGCCCCGCGAGATCATCACAATGTAGGCCGGCATGTTGTCGTTTTCGCTGCCAAGTCCGTAGCTCAGCCAGGAACCAAGTGTTGGTTTTCCTTGTTGCTGGACCCCGGTATTGATGTAGGTGATGGCCGGATCGTGGTTCACTGCTTCGGTGTACATCGATTTAACAATCGAAATTTTGTCGACAATAGAAGCGGTGTTGGGAAGGAGGTCTTTGTTAACCCAAGTTTGATGTTCTCCAAATTTTTCAAACTGAAACATTGGAGCGACACAAGGAAATGACTTTTGCCCACTAGTCATTCCAGTCAAGCGCTGACCCTGACGGATGGAGTCTGGAAGTTCCTCACCATGAAATTTTCGCATTTCCGGTTTGTAATCAAAGGTATCGATATGGCTCGGTCCGCCAGCCATAAAGAGATAGATTATCCTTTTCGCCTTGGGAGCGAAGTTTGGGAATTGAGGCAGTCCAGGGTGGGAACGATTCTGTTCATTCGCGTTGAGGCTACCGACTAAACTCGGGTTGATTAGCGTGCTGAGCGCCATCGCTCCGACTCCATTTCCGGAGCGCATTAAAAATCGGCGACGAGATTCCGTTTCAAAGTTCATTGATTTGCTCGGTCAGTTTCGTGTCAGGGTTTCATCTAAGTTGAGAATCATTTGACAAATGACGCTCCAGGCGGCCAAATCAATTTCGGAAATTGATGCTGATTTAGGAGATTCGCCAACGGCCAGGAATTGTTTCGCGTTTTCGGGAGACTCAGTAAATCGTCGGCGTTCATCTTCGAGTAGATTTTTAATTACTACATGTTCACGTGAGTTTGCCTTTCGCGAGGTGCAAAGCTGGTACGCACTGTCAATTCTGGTTGAAGTTTCAGCTGATTCGGTAAGGATTCGCTCGGCCAATTTTCGGGCGGCTTCGACAAACTGAGGGTCGTTGAGAGTCACCAACGCCTGAAGTGGCGTATTGGTGCGAGCCCGTTGGATCACGCATTTTTCTCGCGAGGGTGAATCGAAAATCATCATGTTTGGCATCGGAGCACTTCTTTTCCAATACGTATACATTGACTTCCGATACAAGTTTTTCCCTTTGTCTTGCCGGTATCGAAGTCCCCCGTTCAGGCTGACTTCATTCCAAATGTTTGGCGGTTGGTAAGGCTTGACGCTGGCACCTCCGGTTTGGTCGGTAAGTAATCCACTCACAAACAGTGCTTGGTCGCGAATGAATTCTCCCTGCAAGCGGAAGCGAGGGCTGTAGGACAAAAGAAGGTTTTCCGGGTCTTGTTGTTGCTGAAGAGAAGACCGTCGAGAGCTTTGCCGATAAGTCCCTGACGTAACCATCAGTTTTAAAAGATGTTTGACATCCCAGCCGGATTCCACAAACTCCACTGCCAGCCAGTCGAGAAGTTCGGGGTGCGTCGGGGGCATCCCTTGAGCGCCAAAATCTCCAGGTGTTCTTACAAGGCCTTGTCCGAATAACATCATCCAGTAACGATTGACCGCAACCCTTGCGGTCAACGGATGCTCGGGTTGAGTAAGCCATTGTGCTAGTCCCAGACGATTCGTGGGTGCCAGTTCCGGGAGCGGTGGCAGTGCTGCAGGAACGCCAGCGTTGACAGGTTTTTCTTCTTGGGGCGAGTCGTATTGTCCACGCTCCAGAATGTAGGTTGTTCTCATTTTGTTAGCGGGATTGTCTTGCATAACCATCGTCGTCAGTGGTTTTGCATTCAGCGCCTGTTGTTTTGAATTGGCTTCCGCTAATTGCGAGGCGATCGTCATGGAATCCTGATCAACCGTTGAAAAGAAATGTTGCTTGAGCGCATTTATTTGGGCGGCTTGACGTTCGTTTGGTGGGATCGAGAGAATATGCTCAATGGGGTTCCCAGGAAACGAGTTAATTTCCTTGGTCGAGAGAGCGCGGTCATAGATGCGGATGTCATCAACACCGCCCCGCCAGTTCGCACCTTGTGATCGGCTCCCAATTTTAAAGGCTGCGGTTGTTTCTGTCGCACCGTCGAGCGTATCTGCTTCAACGGCATTGTCTGAAAGTTTCCCGTCTATGTGGATTTTTACTCCCCTGGCTTTTTGCGAACCGTCGTAAGTAATAATTACATGCTGCCATGTATTAATTTTCAGTTGGTCTACGGATACCGCTTTGAGAGCGTTGGAAGGCCAGGTGTTTACAACGTGCGTCCCAATGCTTCGCCCTTGAACCCACATGTCGTAACCGCGGTAGGCTTGAGGTACATCCATGCGTGAAAAAACAGCTCCGGAGGATTTGCCATCAGTTTTTATCCACGCTGCAAAGGAGAATGGTTGGTCATTTTTTATCTCGATCGTTTTTTCATTAGAGATAAATTGTGTCTTACCATTGAGATCGAGCGCTTTGGTTCCACTGCGATCAGCGTTTTGCCATTTCCCTTTTTCTTTATTAGCAATGGCTCCGGAGACGCTGTTGGTTAATTTGTTTCCAGTCGTTTCGTCTAACGGGTACCACTGAGTTAATCCCGTTGGTTCAGCGTTCTTAATTTTTACGCCGACTTTTTGTGAGGCCTGATCGACCCATGTGAGGAACTCTGGTTCCGCGGCATCCTTTCGCTCGGCGAGTTTCTTTTTTGCCGCTTCGATGCTCAACTGCAAACTGTCAAGTTGGGTGCGGAGTTCAGTGGGAATCACACGGACCGTGGGACTCTGGTTGCCATTCCTCGTTTGCATTCCAGGATCGGTCGTGTTGTTGAAGTAGGCGAAGAATTGGTAGTACTCTTCTTGAGAAATTGGATCGTATTTGTGGTCATGGCATTGGCTGCATTCCATCGTCAAACCTAACCAGACGGTGGAAGTAGTTTTGACGCGGTCGACAACATATTCCACGCGTAACTCTTCCGCGAAAGCCCCGCCTTCATCACTGGTCGCATGATTTCGATTAAATCCGGAAGCAATTTTTTGTTCTACGGTCGCGTTAGGGAGCAGGTCCCCGGCGAGCTGTTCGATCGTAAATTGATCAAACGGCATGTTTGTGTTGTAGGCATTGATGACCCAGTCGCGCCACGGCCACATGTCACGGGGCCCATCGGCATGCATTACACTGCTGTCTCCGTAGCGAGCAGCATCGAGCCAAGCGAGTGCCATTCGTTCGCCGTAAGCATTTCGGGCAAGCAAGCGATCGACTAACGTTTGGTAAGCAGCGTCGATTCCGCGACCGGCGATGTCATTCTTGAACTGCTGAACCTCAGCGGGTGTGGGAGGGATTCCGTTTAAATCGAAAGTCACACGACGAATCAGAGTTTCGGGTTGGGCAGGGGGAGTGCCGTTCAGCGGGACCGTCGATAGTTTCTTCGCAACGAACTGATCGATTGACTTCGCCTCGGGTTGTCTCTCAGGAGACACAAACGACCAGTGTTGTTGGTATTCCGCTCCTTCTTTAATCCAGCGTTTTAGAATTTCTTTTTGTTGAGAGGTTAGCTTTTTGTTTGAATCAGGCGGGGGCATGATCGAATCTGGGTCGTCGGAAAAAATGCGATCTACCAAATCGCTCTCGCTGGGATTGCCAGGTTTGATTGCGTTTGCGGAGATGGCTGGTTCGCGTTTGTCGAGACGTAATTCCGCAGCGCGTGTGGATGCTGCGGGGCCATGGCAAAGAAAACAATTGTCTGAAAGAATCGGGCGGATGTCGCGATTGAAATCCAGTTTGTCTTCCGCCACAAGGTTTCCAGAAAACAAAAGACCAAGAAGAACCACTAGCGTTGGGGCTAGCTTCGGTAAGGCGGGGAAAGCAATCAGCGTTCTAGCGTGATGTGCCAAAGAAATGTCGGTCAATTCTAGATTCATAAATCGCTTCCACAGGTTGATCCGGATGCCATAGTGCGTCAAAAATAATCGGCTTCTTAAATGAGAACGATTCAATATCTGAACGATCTGCATCTGAACGATCTGCATCTGAACGATTTGCATCTGAACGATTTGCATCTCGGCTATCATCGATGATTATAAGCACGAAGCCGACGCTGATTTCAATGACCTGTTTATCTTAGACAATTTTTCACGGGCTTACTGCTGCGAATTACAAAAATTTAGAAGGCGAAAAGCTGAATGTCTTTCGGGTTTTAGCGATTCTATAGGAATGTTTCGATAAACACTTGGCCCCGTCTCTTTTGCTATCTAGTCAGAGAAGCGAACGAACACTGATCGCATTTTTACTGGTTTTTTTTTACACAAACATGCAGAGGTTGTGCAAGCCAAACAAAGCGATCTGAGATATACTGGATAGTCGTTGTTTCTAACCGCGGAATCGTGTGGATAAATTTGATGCGGATCTTTTTGCTAACGCTCGTTTTTCTCTTTCAATCTGTTTCGGGATGGCTGTTCGCGTTTGACGACGTTGACTTCAATCGCGATATCCGTCCAATTTTGTCCGAGAAGTGTTTGTTATGTCACGGACCTGATCCGGAGGGATTGGAGGCCGGGTTGCGTTTGGATCTTCGAGAGGCGGCACTCTCCATTCTTGAAAGCGATCTCATCGCAGTTGTTCCCGGTTCGCCAGAAGACAGTGAATTGATCGCTCGGATTGGCTCAGACGATGATGATATTCGAATGCCGCCCCCTGAACACGGTCAGGCGCTCAATGCGGAACAGATTGAATTGATGACCCGTTGGGTAAAGGAGGGGGCGAAATATGCTAAGCACTGGTCTTATGTCAAACCAGAACGCCCTCGCATACCTGGCGTCGATCCCAGCTTAACGAACTGGCCTAGAAATCCGATTGACCATTTTACATTGAGCAAAATGAGGGAACACGGGTTGGCACCGTCGTCGCAGGCAGATCGGTATGCGCTAGCTCGACGGCTCTATCTGGATGTGACTGGTTTGCCGCCATCGGTCGAGGAAGCGGATCAGTTCGTCGAATCGAAAGATCCGCAGGCCTACGAAAATTTAGTGGATGACTTGCTTCAACGACCAGCCTATGGAGAACATTGGGCGCGGAAATGGCTGGATTTAGCTAGGTACGCTGATAGCGCTGGATATGCCGACGATCCTCCGCGAACGATCTGGGCTTATCGCGATTGGGTCATTAACGCTTACAACAGCAATCTGTCTTTCGATCAATTCACGCGTGAACAAATCGCGGGTGATCAGCTTGCTTCGTCAAGCGACCAGCAAAAAATTGCAACGGCATTCCACCGTAATACGTTGACAAATAACGAAGGTGGAACGCAGGACGAGGAATTTCGGAATGTTGCGGTGGTGGACAGGGTCAACACCACGATGGCGGTTTGGATGGGTACCACGATGGCCTGTGCTCAGTGTCATACTCATAAGTACGATCCGATCACGCAGGAGGAGTACTTTCAGTTCTTTGCGATTTTAAACAATACAGAGGATTCGGATCGTCGTAATGAAGGACCTGTTTTGAGTGTGTTTACTGATCAACAACTTGAGACGCGACGACAATTAGAAAAACAAGTCGCCGAGCTGACGTCCGCTCTAGATCGCGGTACTCCAGAGCTGGAGGATGCACAGCGGCAATGGGAGACGCGAATTAGAACGACACTTTTGTGGAACAGGCTAGTGCCGAAATCGATTGTTCGCAAAAGTAAGAAGTTAGGTGAGATTCTGAGTGACGGAAGTCTGTTGGTTACCACCGCCGCTGCGCAGGATGAATATACTATTGAGTTTCCAATTGACGTTGATTCAGGTGAAGTGCTGCAGTGGTCCGCCATTCGGCTCGATACGCTGCCCCACGAACGTCTCAACAATTTGTCGAGTGTTGGACAGAATTTTGTCATCACGGGGGTGGAAGCGGATCTGATCCCTTTGGTGGATTCAGCGCCTAGTGCGAGATTTGTTCGGGTTACCAACCGAGGGAGCAAACAGATTTTGTCACTTGCTGAAGTTCAAGTTTTCAGTGATGGAGAGAACATTGCCTCACAAGGCACTGCAACGCAGCATTCGACCGAATACGAAGGGCCGCCTGAATTAGCAATTGATGGTAATACAGACGGAGCGTTTGCAAATCATTCAGTAACGCATACCGCTACTGTTGACGATCCATGGTGGGAACTCGATCTCGGGTCATCTTTTAAAATCGAACGAGTCAGTTTATGGAATCGCCTCGAAGCCTCAGAGCGGTTGGCTGGATTTACGGTTGAGCTGTTGAATTCGGATCGGGAAATTGTCATGATCCGAGATTTCGATAATCCCCCTAAGCCGTCCTTAGATATTTCGACCGATCGAATTCGCACTATCAAGTTTAAGGCGGCGTTTGCGGACTTTAACCAACCTGAATTTGAGGCGTCAGACGTTTTGGCGGGAAAAAACGGTCCGCGTGATGGTTGGGCGGTGGGTGGTTCTGCGGGTGAGCCACATCAGCTGACTTTGATTCCCGAAGCTCCAATCAAGGTGGATGAAACTGCGATTCTGAGAGTTCGGTTGATGCAAAATGCACCTTACGAAAATCATCTTCTTGGCCATTTTCATTTTAATGTAACGCAAGATAAAGTGGCAATTGAACGTGCAAACATTCCTATAGAAATTGTTAAGATTCTCGATACAGACAACGAGCAGAGGACCGCCAAGTCCAGGGATGCCTTGGCTAGCTATTTTCGCTACAGCGTCGCTCCGTCTCTGAAGGTTCAGCAGGAAGGACTCGCGAAAGCGAAGGGGCAATTGGCAGTACTCAAGCCAGCGACGTCTGTGCCTATTCTTCGTGAGTTGTCGAAAAACCGTCGGGAAACCCATTTGCAGCATCGTGGAAATTACCTTGATAAGGGACAGTTGGTGAACCCTGGATTTCCAGCCGTTTTTCACTTAGCAAAGTCCGATCGGGCGCCGGATCGATTGGCGTTGGCCGACTGGTTGGTGGATGCCGAAAATCCATTGACTGCCCGCGTGTTGGCAAATCGATATTGGGAAACAATTTTCGGTCGCGGAATAGTAGTGACGAGTGAGGAATTTGGTTCGCAGGGAGAGCTGCCAACGCACCCCCAATTACTCGATTGGTTAGCCGCGGAGTTGGTGGAGAATGATTGGGATGTTCGCCATCTTTTAAAAACACTTGTCATGTCGTCTACCTATCGACAAAGTGCTTTGGCGGATCCGGATCGGATTGCGACAGATCCTGACAATCGTTGGCTTTCCCGGGCACCTCGGGTTCGATTGAGTGCTGAAATGGTACGTGATCAGGCTCTCTTTATTAGTGGTTTGTTGAGTCGGAAGATGTTTGGTGCTCCCGTAAAACCCCCGCAGCCAAATCTTGGTTTGAAGGCTGCATTTGGTGGGTCAACCGATTGGAAAACGAGTGCTGGCGAGGATCGCTATCGAAGAGGTATTTATACAACGTGGCGGCGAAGCAACCCTTATCCTTCGATGGCAACTTTCGATGCACCTAATCGTGAGGTCTGCACGGTGCGTCGGAATAGTACGAATACCCCACTTCAGTCGCTGGTTACGCTGAATGATCCAGTCTATGTCGAAGCGGCTCAGGCACTTGCCCGCCTTGTAATGATAGAAGAGACAGAAGTTGAGGATCGGATTAAGTTTGGGTTCCGGCGGTGTTTGTTGCGACCGCCAAACGCAAGTGAGATTGCAGCCCTAGTTTCGCTATTTAATGATTCGGTAACGCGATTAGGGGACCAGCCTGACGAAGCCGCCAAACTCTCGTCAGATCCGCTCGGACCTCTGCCTGAGGGGATGGATTCCGTGGAAGCTGCGGCGATGACGGTGGTCTGTAATGTAATGCTGAATTTGGATGAAATCTTTTTGAAACGGTAGCAAATGAATCCCTATCTAGATCAATTGAAAAATCGCACGAGGCGGCATTTTTTATCAGCCGCTGGCGTAGGGGTTGGTGCGATTGCGTTGTCATCATTAACGGGATCGACCGCATCAGCGGATATACCCATTGACGCGATGCAGCCGCTTGCCAAGCGTAAACCGCATTTTGCGGCCAAGGCCAAGCGGGTAATTTATCTGCATTTGACAGGGTCACCACCCAATCTTGATTTATACGATTACAAACCAGAGTTGGTAAAACGTACGGGCGAGCCTTGCCCCGATGAATTTCTCAAAGGCCGGACGTTTGCATTTACCTCGGGTGTTCCAAAGCTCTTGGGCACGCCACGGAAGTTTGCCCAGTATGGCAAAAATGGAACTTGGCTTTCGGATGCTGTGCCAAACTTTCACGCTCCAGACATTGTTGACGAGATGTGTTTTGTGCACTCGATGAACACGGATCAATTTAATCATGCTCCGGCTGAACTTTTGATTTATACCGGTTCGCCAAGGTCTGGGCGTCCATCGCTGGGATCTTGGGCAACCTACGGGCTGGGGACGGAGAATCAAGATTTACCGGGCTTTGTGGTTCTGATTAGTAGCGGAGTGCAACCTAACGGAGGTGCCAATTCATTCGGAAGCGGATTTCTGCCATCGGTTTTTCAGGGGGTGCAGTGCCGCTCCAAAGGGGATCCGGTTTTGTATGCTTCTGATCCAAAGGGGATGGATCGATCGCTTCGAAGGCGATCGCTAGATGCCCTCCGAGAACTGAATGAAATTCAAGCGTCTGAAATGAAGCATCCAGAAACGCTTACCCGCATTGCTCAATACGAGCTGGCCTACCGAATGCAAGATTCCGTTCCTGATGTGATGGATATCACCCGGGAAACAAAAGAAACGCACGAGGCCTACGGTGCAGTTCCCGGGAAATCAAGTTTTGCAAATAACTGTTTGCTTGCTCGTCGCTTGGTCGAGGGAGGCGTTCGTTTTGTGCAACTGTTCGACTGGGGTTGGGACTTCCATGGAACGGGTGCTAACGAAGGTCTCAAAGGCGGTTTGACCAAAAAGATGGGAGCGACTGATAAACCGATTGCCGCATTGATCCGTGATTTAAAACAGCGGGGTCTACTCGAGGATACGCTGATTGTGTGCGGCGGTGAGTTTGGACGCACTCCGTTTCGAGAGGGGAGGACTGCGAAAGGGAATGTATTGGGTAGGGATCACTATCCAGATTGTTTCACGATGTGGATGGCAGGGGGAGGGGTTAAAGGTGGTTTCAATTACGGGCAGACGGACGAACTTGGTTTTGGTGTGACCGAGAACAAAGTTCATGTTCATGACCTACAAGCCACCATTATGAAGTTGATGGGCTTCAATCATGAAAAATTAACCTATCGATTCCAGGGGCGAGATTATCGTTTGACGGATGTGCACGGCAAAGCGGTTGATGAGTTAATTAGTTAGAGCCAATGGGGTAACCTGGATTAGAGTTCCCCCGCTTAAAATTTAATTCGTCGTTGGATTAGTTGGCGAATCACCGCTACGATGTTCCTATGGATGATGTCTCACGAATTCTAAAAGCGATCAATCAGGGCGATCAACTTGCTGCAAGCGATTTGCTTCCTCTGGTTTATGGAGAATTGCGGCGTCTGGCCGCCGCTCGTATGGCGAGAGAATCGGTTGGTCATTCTCTTCAACCCACCGCGCTTGTTCATGAAGCTTATCTTCGTTTGATCGATTCCAAGGATCCTCAAGTTTGGAATAGTCGCGGTCATTTCTTTGGTGCTGCAGCGTTGGCGATGCGACGAATTTTGGTCGATTCTGCGAGAAAGAAACAACGGGTTGTACACGGCGGAGGCCGGCGAAAAGTTGATATGGAAAAATTGGAATTAGCCGATCCCAATGATGGTGAATTCCTGCTGGGGCTCGACGAATCGCTTGATCGCCTTGCGGAAACCAGCCCTGAAGCTGCCCAAGTGGTCAACCTTAGGTATTTTACTGGCCTCACAATCCGCGAAGTGAGCGAGGCGATGGATGTATCTGTCCGCACAGTTAATCGTCACTGGGTCTTTGCAAAGGCGTGGCTGTTTAAGGAACTCTCTAACGAACCAGAGTCAGCTGACGAGAAATAATTTAAATATATTTAAAGTACGTGGCACACTTTAAAACTGAACAACGCACTGTAAAGTAGACAAGCAGTTTAATTATTCGATGATTCATGGCTGGTGAACGATTGGGAACTGAAGAGCCTCAAGTAGAAAGCATTTTCAATGCAGCAATGGATGTTTCCTGTCCTCGGGAACGTGCCACTTTGGTGGATCAATTGTGTAAACAAAATTTGGCATTGGCCAAAGAAGTTCACGGCTTAATAAACGCTTTAGCTCGCGCAGAGGGTTTTCTGGAAAATGTTGACCCAAACGATTCGCTGCCGATTGATCCCCCTACGATCTACGATGCGTCAGCTGAGGTAACCCAACGTCCTAGGTCTACAGCGGGTGGTTTGAGTCGAACGGGGGGCGATGAGATCCCATTTCGTAAATTTGGTGACTACGAGTTGATCGAAGTCATCGCGCAGGGCGGAATGGGAGTGGTGTACAAGGCAAGACAAATGCGGCTGAATCGCATCGTTGCGTTGAAAATGATTTTGACAGGTGCCTTTGCAGACGAAGAAGAAATTAAGCGTTTCTACCAGGAGGCAGAAGCCGCCGCAAAACTCGACCATCCTGGGATTGTGCCAGTTTATGATGTTGGCTGTTGTGATGGGCAGCACTATTACTCGATGGCGTTTATCGAGGGAAAGAGTTTGGCCGCTCGAATCAAAGAATCTCCAATTGATCCTCGCGAGTCTGCGAAAATATTGTTGCAAATCGCACGTGCAGTTCACGTTGCCCATGAAGCGGGCTTCATTCATCGCGACTTAAAACCTGCCAATATATTGTTGGACGGAAAGAATGAACCTCGGATTGTTGATTTTGGTTTAGCAAAAAGTTCCCGAGACGACAGTGATTTGACCCGAACGGGAACTGTGATGGGGACTCCCAATTACATGCCGCCGGAGCAGGCTACCGGCAGAAATAAAGAAGTAACCAACGCGTCAGATGTTTATTCACTGGGGGCTATCCTGTACACGCTCTTAACCGGTCAACCTCCTTTTGTTGCCGGTAATTCAACTGAGACGTTAATGCAGGTGTTACAGGATCACCCGCTCCGACCGCGAAATATCAAGGTGGGCATTCCCGTTGACCTAGAGGCAATCTGCGCAAAGTGCATGGAGAAAAAACCGGCTGACCGCTATTCTTCTGCCGAGAATTTGGCTGCTGATTTGGAGCGGTTTTTGGGTGGAAACCCAATTCATGCTAAGAATGACTGGAGACGTCGGCTGAAAAGATGGGTAGCTAGAGAGCCTGTGTTGGCTGCTCATTTAGCACTCGTTCCAGTTCTTGCGGTTGCAGTCTTTTTTGCGACGGTTGTCTCTGTAGAGACAGACAATGGGGAGCGTTTGTCCGATTGCTTCGGATGGTCTGGTCAGTTGATGCTAAATATTTACGTTCTTGTGTCTTGGGGAGCGGCCGCAATCGTTCTGCAGAAGATACACAACCGATTTCGGTCGGAGAGTTTTGTTCCAACTATTTGGGCCGGCGTTGATCCAATTTTTCTTGCTGGACTTCTATGCTTGAATTCCGAACCTCGAGGGATTTTGTTGTCCGCATTTCCTTTGTTGATTTTGGTAATTAGTCTGTTTCGGCGTGTCGTTTTAATTTCCGTTGCGACCGTTTCTTCGTTGGTAGGTTTGGGATTGATCGTGTTTTACGGATTTCTAGAAGGAACTGTCGATGGCGAGTGGATTGACCAATCACTGAGCCATGCTTCCTACAATCTAATTTTTTCAGTCTGTGTGTTATTAACGGGGATTGTTTCCTGTTTGCAGGTCCATCGTTTGAATAAACACGCGCGTACGCGGTAAGCTCGAAATTGTGAGTTGGCTGTGTTGGGTTAGCCAGCGTATCGAGCAGGGATAACACCCGTGGCAGACACCTCGGCCATGAACAGATCACCGGCCATTGGTTGATTGGCCTTCGCCTCTTGATCCAGCCCAAATGAAGCCGTTGTGATTAGCAGTTGATTCAAGTTCGGGCCACCGAAGGCACAGGCCGTTGGTGCGGTTACTGGGACGATGACACGTTCGGTAATTTTTCCGTTGGAAGGGTCAATTTTTGCTACACAGCCACCACCCCAGAACGCCACCCAAAGGTGATCCTCAGAATCGATTGCCATTCCATCGGGAAATCCAAAACCCTTGGGGGCCACGAATATAATTTGACGATTCCTGATTTCCCCGGTCATTGGATCGTAGTCAAATCTGTAGATGTGGCGAGTTGGGGAGTCGATGAAATACATGTGACGTGAATCTGAAGACCAGACAATTCCATTGGAGACACCAATTTTGGAGCCCAGTCTTTTAATCACTTCTCCATCAAGTTCCAGCGAATAAAGTGAACCAGTGAATTGCTCCATATGGTTTTCGGTTCGCATGGTGCCCGCCCAGAATCGGCCCTGAGGGTCGCATTTCCCGTCGTTAAAGCGGTTTTCTGGAAGGTCGGATTCGGGATCGCCGAGAAATTTAAGTTCTTCGGTGGTGGGGTCAAACCGGGCAAATCCATTTTCAAGTGCCAGAGCTAAACCACCTGATTGACAGGTCACTACGGTTCCGGGCATCTGGTCGAGTTGCCATGTGCGATTTTGTTGGGAAGCTGAATCGAACAAGTGGAGTTTTTTCTCGATGATATCGATCCACCAGAATGCATTTTTCTCCGGATCCCAAAGCGGCCCTTCGCCGAGAGTTGATTGAGTTCTAAGAACTTGCGTCGCATTGATTGTTGGTGTGAACATTTCCGCCCAGAATTAGGGGTGTCTTGGATTGGTTAGATTAAGTCTAATGCCGCCGATAATTCTGGCATGTTTGGAGACCCACTGCCACCGGGAATTGACCAGGCGGCAATGGAAAAGTTGGATCAGTATTTCAATTTTTTAAAGACCGTTGGAGTAGTTTGCCAGGGCGAGTTAAATTTAAGGAAACGAGTATGGTGTCTGCGATTCGAATGGGATTGTGTCTGTTTCTGGTCGTTTGTGGAAGTATCAGAACTGATGGTGCAAGCCCTGCAATGTCAAATTGGATGTCGACGGTCGTGACCAATAATGGCCAACTCGCGGTCAAAGGGACACAGTTAGTTAATCAAAAAGGTGAACCGGTAGTCCTGCGCGGGGTCAGTTTTGGATGGAGTAATTGGTGGAGCCAGTTTTATAACGACGGAGCGGTTGGATGGTTGGTTAATGATTGGCATTGCACTGTAATCCGGGCTTCGATGGGTGTCGGCCCTCAAGGGAGTTATCTTGACCGGCCTGAATGGTCAAAGAAATTAATTACCACGGTTGTTGACGCGGCAATCAAAAACGACGTCTACGTCATCATTGATTGGCATGATCACAATGCTCACCAGCGCACGGACGAGGCCGTTGCCTTCTTTACTGAGATGGCTAAGCGATACGGAGACTGTCCTAATGTTATCTATGAGATTTATAACGAACCCGTCGAAGTGTCTTGGGATGAGGTGAAAAAATACTCAAACGTCGTTATCAGTGCGATTCGAAAGATTGATCCGGATAACATTATTTTGGTTGGAACGCCGCACTGGGATCAGGATATTCATTTGGCTGCTGACGCGCCGATTGAAAACCAAAATAATCTGATGTACTCCTTGCATTTTTATGCGGACACACACAAGCAATCGCTGCGGGATCGTGCGGATTACGCACTGAAAAAAGGGCTTCCGTTGTTTATTTCTGAATACGGTGGATGTGCCGCCAATGGTGACGGTCCTTTAAATTTGGAGGAGTGGGAGAACTGGGTTCGATGGATGGAAGCGAACAAAATTAGCTCCGTCGTGTGGTCCATCTCGTCTAAGGATGAAACCTGTTCAATGCTTCCACCAGAGGCGAAGAATAATGGAAATTGGCCGCCGGAAACTTTAAAGCCTTCTGGGCGACAGACGAGGGATTTGCTGCGGAAATACAACGCATCATCGGGGAAAACGATCGACGAACCTAAGTCTGTTAGCAAGGGGGAGATGCTTGCCAATGGCGGCTTTTCCGAAGGGAAAAAGAATTGGACGGTCGATCAGGCGCAAGGGGCAGAGGCGGAAGTTGTCATCAACAAAGAAGGACCGAAGGGAGCGTCAGCATTTCGCATGGACGTGGTGGATGTCGGCGAGGAACCCTGGAATCTACAACTCTATCAAGGCAACCTTAAGGTTAAAGAGGATCAGAAATATCGTTTGACGTTTTGGGTGAAGTCAAATTACGAAGGAACGATTAAGGTCATCTGTATGCAGAATCATGAGCCTTGGGAGCACTCAACCGAGCAAGAGGTTTTAGTTTCCGAGCAATGGAAAAAGAAAGAGTTTACTTTTTCGGGGCCCTGGAATGATGAAAACGCCCGGATCACGTTTACTGATTTGGCCACCGATGATGATCGAGTTTATTGGTTTGCCAAGGTGTCGTTTCAGCCAGTGGTGAGTCAGAAGTGAGCGCTGCGCTTGCGGTTTTAATTTCCATTCGCTTTTCCAAAAAAACCAGCCCCCAATGGGGCTGGTCGTTCGCAAGATAGTTTCTGTGAAATGGCCAACTGGCCATAGGGGCTATCCTCAGAACTCTTCATAGAGTGCGGATGCGGCTGCCCCGGCTTCAAGCCCGGTTAATATTGCATCTCCATAATTCATTTCTTCAGAAAGTAATTCAGCTCCAGCGCCAATAATAAACCCACCGAGATCAGCCCAGAATTTTCCGCGAATCCGTTCCATGACGTCACCCTCAAAGATGTCGTTTTGGGCATTCCAGTAGGCAACGGTTCCTTTCGCAAGGGAGAGAGAGCCAAGCATTAGGATAGTTTCCTTGGTGGTGAAGGCTTGCGATTTAGTTATTTCGAGGACCTGTTGGTCTATTGAACGGTTGAACGACTTTAGGTCCGGACTCAACATAATTGTCTCTTCGAGTTTTTGAAACGCACCTTTGATTGGACCTTTGGTTGAAATTTGTTTTTGGAAATTCTCGAAGTAACCGTATCCATCCTGCGCACACAGGCATACTTCAGAAGCCAATTCTTCGGAAGCCAACGCTTTAGTGGGTGCAAGATCGTAGACCTGCATGAAAAACAGCGAAGTATGCTGCAACAATGATTTTGTATCTAAACTTGGGGCCGGTTCCAGTGAGATATTAGCGTAGGTCTTCCGTCCAGGTTTTTTTCGTATGACTATGTCATCACCCTGTCTGGCCATTCCAGGTTTCTTTCGCACGAACATGTCGTCACCCTGTCTGGCCATTCCAGGTTTCTTTCGCACGAACATGTCGTCACCCTGTCTGGCCATTCCAGGTTTCTTTCGCACGAACATGTCGTCACCCTGTCTGGCCATTCCTGGTTTTTTCCGGATAACTTTGTCATCGCCCTGTCTAGCCAACTTTGGCAGCTCGAAAAGATTAAGATTAAGGTCGGGGGTCAGGTAGTCGAGTGCCTCATTGTGCATAGTTCCAACTGCGGCAAGTGGGTTGGGATCAAGCGATTCGTTTCCCTCGGAATTAACGATTTTCCCGGGATTAACATTTGTTTTGCGATCATCGCAGTCACTCGAATGTCCGCCCCACCCTTTCGCGATCACCAACGTCAGTTTGGAATCGGGCCCCATAGAAATCAAGGTGACTGACCGCATTCCGTAAGACGTTTGAAAAGTGAGATAGGTGAAGTCTGCCGACGCCTGCATCATTCCTGCTTGATCGTCATTTTTGCCAAAGATCAGCTCGATGCCGGTTGGGTTGCAGCGACATGGTTCGGTACAAGTTGCACCGCAGTCCTCGCATTGCTTGACATCCGCTTTGGATGTGCTTTCGCTAATGATGCTGGAGGCATCTGAGAGACCAGGATCTTCTTCGGTATCCCTTTCAACGATGATGTCGATTCCCGGGACTGGATCATTGTTTTTCCGAGTACCGTCATTCGTCGGCGGGAACAAGCTAACAACGTGGCCCTCTTTGGGCATGTTTTTTGTGCGGCCAGGCGGGAACATGTCAATAACGTGGCCCTCTTTGCTGCCCTGAAGAACCGCAACGGTGAGATGGTCGCAATGGCTACGTCCTAGCTCGGCGTAGTAAAGGTTAATTAGCCCAGGTTTTTTTCGCACGGTCACGGGCTGGGGGCAGCCCATGGTGGGAATGGGAATTCCAAGCCCCAGAATAAGCATGAAAAGGGCCGTAGAAATTTTTAGTCGCATGAGATAGCGTGACATAGTTTGACTCCAAAAAAAAGTGGAAGAGATAAGTGGTGAAATAGGTTAAGCAAGTTGTGTGCCAGTTCAAAAACAACCCTTTTTCGCGTCTTTCAAACGCAAAGAGAATGGAAACTGAATCAAATTGAGACCGCTGCCTCAAATCGAGACGAATTATTTAAATCAGCGATCCAAACAGCTGTTTCGAAGACCTGGATTAACCGGCACAATAGAACTCGCTCCGAACGCGGTATCTAATTCCTTCTTGCCTTTGGGAGGATTTTGAGTAGGCGGTGATGAAAGATCGCCGCCATCAAAGCGGGTGTTCGGACCGAATGCGACCTGTGCTAACAACTTTAGAGAGAAAGATTTTGACGATGAATCCCAAGCGAATTTTGATGTTGGTCGGAGATTATGTTGAGGATTACGAGGCCATGGTGCCCTATCAAATTTTGTTAATGGTGGGATATCGGGTCGATACTGTCTGTCCTGGGAAAACAGCGGGTGAAACGGTTGCGACAGCAATTCACGATTTCGAGGGCGACCAGACTTACAGCGAAAAACGCGGTCACAATTTTGGAATCAATTTTGATTTCGAAGAAGTTGATGTCAATGAATATGACGGTTTGGTGATTCCAGGTGGCCGCTCACCGGAATACTTGCGTTTAAATGAACGCGTGCTGGAAATCGTTGGGCAGTTTTTCGAACGGAATTTGCCGGTTGCCGCGGTCTGTCACGGCCCCCAAATTTTGGCGACTGCAAACGTGTTGACTGGGCGGGAATGTTGTGCCTACCCAGCCGTTGGGCCGGATGTCACTTCCGCCTTGGGGACATTGGTTGGTCCGAATGAGACGTTTGATAATGCTCACGTCGAGGGGAATCTCGTCACTGCTCCAGCGTGGCCGGCCCATCCTGCCTGGATGCGAGAGTTTTTAAAGTTATTAGGGATCTCGTTTGGAAGTGAAAACTAGAAATTGTTTTGTCAAATTCCAAAGTGACGAAACAGTAAGTGGGTTATTTTTTGTTTTTAAATGGCCACTTTTGTACACCTGCTCGGTCGGCCCAGGCTTGCCACTGGGCGACCATTTCCGCCAATTTCTCAGGGTTTTCTTTCGCCAGATCATCCAGTTCTGTGCGGTCGGTTTGCATGTCGTAGAGATGCCACTGGGTAGGTTGGTCCTTTCGATAGGCTGAGACGATTTTCCAGCGCCCGTCTCGCAGTGCCAGATTTCCGTGGTGTTCAAATCCAAGCGGTGTTGAGCGTTTGATTGGTCTTCCCGTAAATAGAGGAACAAGGCTGATTCCTTCTACGGGCTTGATTTTATGTTCTGTGTTCGGTTCGATGTCTGTGTGATAAGTCGTTGGGTATTTTATCCCGGCGACATTGAGTAGCGTTGGCATGATGTCAATTAAATGAGCAGGCGTGTCGACAATGGCTCCTTGCTGAGCTGCGGCAATGCCGTCAGGCCAGTGGATGATTAAGGGAGAACTGATGCCGCCTTCAAAGCCGTCATGTTTGTATCCTCGAAACGGTGTATTGGAGACGTTGGCCCAACCTTGTCCATAACCTACAAATGTATCTTCGCCCCCGGGCATCGTTTCGGGGCCAGTTCTCACGGGACGTCCGTCGCGGGTTTGCATGGGTGTCCAGATTTTAGTTTGTAGTCCGTCTTTCCCCAGTGGCGGAAATGATTTGCCGGCAATTTTGTCGGCATTGGATGCACGACCGAATCCTTCGGCGCAGCCTCCGTTATCCTGAAGGTAAATAATCAAAGTGTTATCATATACCTTTTGGTTTTTAAGCTGTTTGACGATTCGTCCAATTCCCTGATCCATTCGATCGACCATCGCCGCATAGACTTCCATGCAACGAATGTCCCATTCCTGATGTTTGTTTTTGCTCCAATCCCGTGCTGCCGGTGACATTGGCCAGGATGAGTCGAGGACACCAAGTTCGTTCGCTTTTTGATAGCGTTTCAGACGGATATCCTCGAAGCCCTTGTCGTAAACGCCGTCGTATTTTTTGATGTCTTCTTCCGGAGCATGCATGGGCCAGTGAGCTGAGGTGTATGAGACGTACATGAAAAATGGGTCGTCTTTCGAGTTCGCTTCGTGATCTTTTAAAAATTGGATAGCGTTGTCATTGATTGCATCGGTATAGTAAAAATTCTCAACTTGATATTCAGGGTCATTCTCGGGTGTAATGAATTGGTTTCCTCGGCACAGAGTAGCCGGGTCATAGAAACTGCCGGCACCAATAATGGTTCCATAGAACCGATCGAATCCGCGTTGAAGAGGCCAATTGAAATTGGGTCCTTGCGGGTTGACGTGTCGGGTCACGTGCCATTTTCCGGACATGTAATTCTGATAGTCCTTGCCGAGGGCCTCGGCAAGTGTCACACATTGGCGATTGAGGTCACCTCGGTAGGCGTCGTAGCCACGGTCGCCTGTCATCAATCCAATGCCGGCTTGATGAGAGTAAAGCCCTGTCAGAAGTGCAGCACGGGTCGGGCAGCAGCGGGATGTGTTGTAAAACTGAGTCAGCCGCAAGCCAGAATCTGCTAACTGATCGAGTACTGGTGTTTTAATTTCACTCCCATAGCATCCGATATCCGAATAGCCCATGTCGTCAGCCATGATCAAGATAATGTTTGGTCTCTTGGGAGGCGGCGTTTGCATTGCCGCGGTTGAATCGTGAAGGAAAAGGCAACTGAGTGTGACGAGCAAAGTAAAGGGAAATGTGTTTGGGTACATGGGGTTTCTCAAATCAATGGTCAAACGCAATGAAAGAATGAATGCCTGTTGAATTAATGATTGTAGCGGAATTGCGGTGGCGTGAAATCAGCGAGACGTTCGGATGATCCTTGGTTCGTTACATGCCGATTGGTCTTTTGTGCAATCCCCGTGAAATAGTTATTCCTTGGAATATTAATTAGAACGCTCGATGAACAGCCACATCGTGCAGTTATTGGCTGATCACGTTAAATAGTGATAGGATGAGAGCTATGAAAAAACACCAGATAATGATTCGAGAGATCAATAGCACCATGAAAAGTTTAGCACTTCTTTTGGTCGCCGCCCTGTTGGTTGGCGCACCGCTTCAAGCCGATGACTGGACGATCGACAGTGCGGCAGACTGGAAGCAGAATATTCAATCCGCTGAGGGAGCCGCGGTTGCTGATGGCTCGGTTTCACCAAAAGCAAAGAAAGCGCTGATCACCACAAAAATTCATACGTCGGATGTGAAACGTTCTGCCAAATCGCTTGTTGTGAATCAGTCAGCAATCTGGCAAAACTGGAATCCGATTGAAAACCTCGGCCCTCTCAATTTAGCCGATGCTCCTGTACTCCTGACTGTGGGCCCCGATAATTATTGGATGTTTGGACGTTACCGGAAAGTACCTACTCGAAAGAAGGGGCGGAAATCCCAGCCCGTTCCGCCTTTTAAACCAGAGGCGGCAACGCTCGATGGATTCGACATGCCTTTACTGACAACAGTTTATGCGAACCAGTTTGACGCTCCAGGTGGCCTGAAGGCGGGGAAGGGCGGATACCATGCTTGGCAAAGTCGTGACATGAAAAACTGGGTCCATCACGGACCGGTCACAGAAGGATTCTCGAAGTGGGTCACCAGTGCAGAGTGGGTCAACGGCAAGGCACTGATCTACTACGACTTTCCGAATGATCAGGATCCACACGTTTACGTTGATGAGGATCTTTTTGACGGTGAACCTGGAAAGAATATGGGGATCGCTGTTAAAGATCCTTCCCACGGATCTGATGCTGGTTTCATTCGCGATCTCAATGGCAACATGCATGTCATTATTGAGGATTGGAGTCCAATCAGTGCGAACAAGCGTTCATGGGATTCGCCGCTGGCCGGACATGCGGTAAGCCCAAATGGGATTAATGGATTCAAATTCCGTCAACCCGCCGTTGATAATCGAACCAAGCCAACCGGCGAGATCGGAACCTACAAGCACCCGCATTGGGCGAAGGAAGATCCAAAAAACTATAAAACCAATGTGGCCCAATACAATATTCACAAACCCGAACAGGAAGCCTATGGTGATTGGGCGGCGATCTGCATCGGCGGCCAGTACTACCTCTTCGGCGACTACGATCCGGTCGGCGGTCACCAGATGAGCGTGGGATGGTTTACATCGCAATCGATTGATCAGCCATTTAAGTGGTGTGATCACATTGGCAAAGGCCACCCAGATCCAGACATCGCCTTTGCTGAGGGAAAGTTCTATCTGGCGACCCAACAAAAGACCGACTATGTCAGCCCCGGTCCGTGGGTGGAAACAGTCGAAGCCCGCGTCGGAGTCGACCTCGACAATGACAAGAAAATCGACCAATGGACCGACTGGACGGAGATCAAAGAAAGCTACGACTACATTAAAGGTTTTTCGAAGCAAATTGCGAGAACACCTGCCGAATTAGATCTTTCGAACTTGCCGGCGGGCTACGGATTTCAAGTCCAAATGCGCCTGACCGATTCCACCGACAACAAATCAAAGCCAATCGTCGAACGAATGAAGATTTCGTTCGCAGAGTAATTCGAGTTCCGGTATTGGTCAAACGTCAGTTTCCCGGGCAAGCTGTATTCCGAAATTGCTAAAATCTGGTTTTTAGTTTTTTTGAATGCTGACATGCGTTGCTTTCAGGCAATTCAGCTATCTCATCGAAGTGACATGGCTTTGGCTGAGGCGATGCAAAATACTAAACGTTGCGAGCGAGTCGAATTGAATATCAAGAATCAGCCGCTAACGTTGGCTCCGTACTCGATCACGCGATTGAAGTTGTCTCGCCCAGAATAGAACCAGTAAGCGCCTTGCAGCAAAACAGATCGGCCGCGATTCCTATTATTCCAGAATCACACGTTTACATTTCGGTAATGCAGGACATTACCTTGGTGAGCAATTGACCAAGACTTTGCCTCGAACACTGATGCCATTCATTTACGGAGTTTTTCATGCAGACCATCCCCTCTTCAGTCTTCGGCACGTTGTTGGCTGGCCTCGTGCTGTTCACAAGCACGTTGCTTGCCCAAGAACTTGACAAATACGGCGGCACGACGGCCATCAAAGGCAAAGCAACCGGCTTCTTTCATATTGAAAAGATCGATGGACGCAATTGGTTCATCACGCCCGACGGAAATGCTTTTTTTGCCGTTGCGTTGAGTCACACGTTTTCCGGTGAAAGCAATGTTGCTTGCCAGAATGTATACGGCGGCGACTCGGATGCTTGGTTGAAAGGTTCGTTTGAGAAAGCTAAGGCAATGGGGTTCAACTGTGCGCTCGGAAGCGCCACTAGTCCAGAGCGAAACTTGAATGGCTTCGTTGACGTACCAAAGGCTGAGAAGCTGTTCCGCGATGCCAATTTTCCATTCGCGGTTGGCGTGATCTTGATTAAGCACCCTTGGGAGTTTGTTGAAGGTGAAACGTTGCCGGATATTTTTCATCCCGACTACTCGCAGATGATTAAGACGCGAGCTGCCGAAGTCTGCGGAAAATACAAAGACGATCCGTTGTGCATGGGGTACTACTACGGATTTGGCGCGTTCAATAAATCGGACGAGTGGGTCAACCATCATTTCTCGCTGCCAGCCGGAAGTCCCGGTCGAAACGTGTTGTCCAACGTGCTAATCCAACGCTACGACAATGATGTGGCAAGATTCAACGCGGTCTACGGAACGACGTTGAAGGATATGGCTGAACTGAAATCGACTTTCGCACTAACTTACGAAAAGGAATACGAACGTCGCAACTATGCTCGCGTCGGCGAGTCGTTGGACAAACAGAAGCTCGCCGATTTCGAAGCCATTGTGTCTCACATGTGTGTTTCACTTTATCGGCTTGGCCACGAATCAATTCGGCGTTGGGACAAGAACCATTTGATTCTCGGCTCGTTCATCAAGGAATGGGCTTTGTCGTTGGATTCTTGGAAGGAAGCAGCACCCTTCGTAGACATGATCGCGCCGCAGCACGTTAACGAGTTCATCTCGGTCAACGCTATTGCGGGTGCGACCAATCTGCCAATTATTTTTTCCGATGAGTACTTTGGGTTTCACTATCCGGGAAAAACGGGCAGCCTGCACGCAGGGTTAGTTTCCCACGACGCCCGTGGCGAGGTTTACGAAGCCAATCTGATGCGGCACTTCAGAGATCCGCAGGTATTGGGCGTGACGTATTGCGCGTGCATGTACGACCAGGGCGGAAACACTCTGGCGAAGAATAACCAAAACGGCTTCTACTCGCTAGACGGTAAGCCTCGAGAGAAACTGATTGAAGCCGTGACGAAAGTGAATGGTTCGGTCTACGAGCACGCAACCAATCCAGCTTCGCCTGAAGAGCTGAAAAAGCTACACACAGAGTTGTTTGGGAAATGGAAAGAACATGGCGTTCGCCGCAATCGCAAATAGTTGTATCGGATCGCCCACTCGATCCAGCGTGCGCAAATCAGAATCTGACGAATCATAAAATTGGAAATTGCAATGAGAAGACTACCATTGGAAACGACCTGCCGAGGCTTGAATGTTCGGAGCCTCTTGGCGAGTTTCATGACATTGATTTTGCTCTTCGGGTTTTTCGCGACCACGGCGCGAGCCCAAGAAGCAACTGGCTTCATTAATGTCAAACAGATTGACGGCGTGTGGTGGTTCATCAACGCTGACGGTGACAAGTTTGTCAGCGTTGGCGTCAATCACATCGAACCGCATTTGTGGCTGGCTCCGTACAACAAAGCGTTAACGCTGAAAAAGTACGGCAGCGATATGGTTGGGGCAGAAGGTCACTTCAACACGAAAGGTTCTGCCGCTAAAAAATGGATTGACGCCCAAGTCAAAACGACTCGCGAACTGGGCTTCAATACGTTCGGCAAACACACACATCCAACGATTGATCCGAAGCTATACCAAGATCAAATTTACTACATCGCATCGCTCGATACCGCTCCGTTGGCTGGTTGGCAGCAACGGCGTGGTCGAGGTCCAAGACCTGATGTGTTTTCGGCTGACTTTAAGAACCATGTTGAAACTCGGGTCAAACAAGTGGCTCAGCTTCATAAAGATAGCCGCAACTTGATCGGCTATCTCTACACGGATGTTCCCAGTTGGATCATGGGTCGCGCTGAACAGATAGAACGGGACGATACGACGATGATTTATCCATGGATCAATGCGATCGTGGCCCTCGGCGAATCGTCGCCAGGGAAGCTGCGATGGCTCAAACATCTGCAGGAGCGTTACCCAAACGCGGAAGCGGCGGCTAAGATTTGGGGCATGCCGATCAGCCCGACCTACGGAATCTCATGGGCGGAGATGGCGAGGCAGATGGATTGGACAAAATCCACCGACGCTGCCGCCGCCAAAGAAGATATGTTGACGTTCATGCCGATCATCGCGGAGCAATGGTACTCACTTCATGCGATGCTGATTCGTAAACACGACCCGAATCATTTGATTCTTGGTGACAAAAATATGGTGATGTGGCACTACGATTTTATGTTGCCATCAATTAAGAAACATGTCGACGTGGTCTGCGTTCAAGCTTACGGTCCATGGGAAAAAGATATGAAGCTGAGCGACAAGATTTACAAAGCGACAGGCAAACCGATCTTCAACGGAGACGGTTGCTTTGGTCTCGCTGGTCCGAATCAACAAGAGTGGGGCGTGAAAGGATTTCGAACGGGTGCAACCTCAGTCGAAGACGTCGCATTAAAGTATGAAGAAATGCTTCGAGGCATGATGGCAACGCCTTACTACATCGGCTGGCATCATTGCGGCTACATCGAGCAATGGGATGAATCCGAACGAGGCGATGCTCCCCGAAACGAGAACGGCTTCATTGATCCCATGGAAAAGCTTCGCACACAATGGACCGACGTTTTGAAAATCGTAAATCGTTCTGCTGCAAAATTGCACGAAGCTGCGAAGTAAATAGATTGTAATTCCATTAGGAAGACGGTTCACATTGCTTTGAACATTTTCTGATTCAATCATTGCAGACGAGAGCGGCAATCGCTTCACGAGTGGTGTCTTCTAAGCCCGGCCAGCGTATAACCAACTCCAACAATAAAGAGTCAACTGGCAACATTTTCGGTTTTCTCTAAACCATTACACGACAGTTGGTTGCAAATTTCGCAACTCGGGTTCGATCCCCGCCGCCTCCGGAACGAAACCTCGTATTTGACCTGAACGATTTTGACGAAACGCTGCCGGGGCTCTGGAAGTGGGATGTTAAACGCCTGGCGATCAGAGTGATGATTAGGAGACGGCACAACGGTTTGAGCGAAACGCAAGTTCGAAAAATAACTCGTCGTTCGATTTCGGCGATTCGAAGTTTCGATATGACCTGCTCGGCTGTATGACGTTTTCGTCCCATTGCGTTTCTCCCTGATTGAATCCAAATCCTAACAAAATCCTAAGTTCTGTTGTGGACTCGTTCTCGGGGGGGCAGGTCAAGTCTGGTCGAAGCCAAAGAGTTGGCCCGCCATAAGGATGTGCGGATGACGATGCGGTACACTCACATCGGGTTGAAGGATCAGGCAAAGGCGATTGAGAATTTACCGACGGATCCGAGTTGGCAAACCCGCGTGCCCGCAACCGAAAAGTCGCAGCATATACGCAGCAAGTCGCAGCATATACGCAGCATATCCGCAGCAAATCAGGCGTCTCTGAGGGGCAATCCGAGTCGTCAGGAGACACCGGTTGTCACCCAAAAGGCGAAAGCAAGATTGACGTAAGTCCTTGCAAAGATTCACCTTCTGGCGTGCAGAGACAAAAAAGGCACCGCCTGTCACGGCGGTGCCTGTAGCGGAGGACACGGGGGTCGAACCCGCAACCCTTGCGGGCAATTGATTTCGAAACTAACGTTGAATAGAAGTATCAACCCGTCGTTTACCGAGTGAGTTATACATTCTGCCCTGTCTTTTGCAATTGCAAACAGTTGCATTCTATATCGTTAATTAGCGGTAACACGCGAATTGAAAAACGCAAATCCAGTACATACCGAATTTGCTTTTGGTTGCTTGACGCTTGTGTCTAAAAGCGAATGATATGGAAGAGATGGGGGCGGGGGGATGCTTTGTAATCGGGCGAAGAGACCCGATTCATTTGTGCCGCTCAAAATTTTGAGGGAATCGAGAATTAAAATGGATGTAACGACAGGTCGACAGTCGACAATTGCGCCAGAATTGATTTTGCGCGGTAAACAGAAAAACGCTGTTACTACAGAGAAACAACACCTTGGTGAAAAAGCGGTAAGAGTCGTTGGCCGGCCATTCCAAAAAGGTCAGAGCGGAAATCCAAAGGGGCGTCCAAAGGGAAGTCGCAACCGATTGACCGACAGCGTTCTGAAGAAGATTGCCGAAGACTTTTCGACACACGGGTTGGAGGTATTAACCAGAGTGCGTAACGAGGAGCCGGTAACCTACTTAAAGCTGATCATGTCGCTTCTACCACGCGAGTTGATCATGCAATTTGAGCAGCATCGCCCTAGTGAAGCTGGGAATCTGGATCAGGAGGAAATAGTCGAGCTTTCTGAGTCTAGGCAAGCTCAAAAAATGGCAGAGGTTGTTTGCGGAAATACGTTAAATTAGTGATGTGAGGTCTGAAAGCTGTTCTTTTGAAGAGTTGGTTTGTGAATCGTGTGAGCCGTATTTTCGGACTCGTCATCTTGGGCTTCGGTCAATGGTTTGTTTGATTTTATAAATTCTTTGATTTCACTGCGTAACTTTTAAATGGCTTAAGACTAATTTTATTAAATTCGGGTGTGGCTAATGAAAATTTAACACCATTAAGTTGTTTAGAACCACCAAATTCTTGTTGCTTTGGGCAGAAATACAATTGCGGTCTCACCGAGTTTGAGTGTGAGAAATTGCGTTTGGATTTTAATAAACTGCTTTTATGCGGCAATTAACTAAATCCTAAATCTACTCGATAATTTTTGATTTTTACTTTGACAGTGCCCAGACGTGTCATGTTGGAACTTTATGATTAGAAAGTTCGGGACATTTGAAGATTTTCAAGCTTCCGGCAGGCAAGACTTAAAACTATAACGTTGACAAATACTTGTTATACCTCGTTCAAGAGGGCAAAAGCGAGGATCGATAGCTGGCTGCATTCAATCTTGAGCTGTAATTTTCTTAGATTGAAATAGTTGAGAGTTTGAAGATGCCGCGGTGAACTACTTCCAAGATTGAGGCAATTCATGGATTAAAATAATTTTTGTTACGACAGTTGGAAAGTTTATGTCAGATTACTCAGAGTTTTGAAAGAGGAAAGTTATTTCATCTGAATATTGCTAAAACAGTTAGTTCGTCGATTTTGCTAGAAATAACGAGAGACTTATGAATGAGTTAGAATATTTTAAATCTGGGCAAAAACAACTCAGAAAATGGAAGCCTTCAAAATTTGGTTCTGTTACTCATGAGGCCCAAGTTATCGATCTTTTTTGCGGTGCAGGTGGGATGTCCTTAGGTTTTGCGGCATTGGGAAAATCGGATGGTTTCTTCAAAGTAATTGGCGGTGCGGATGTAAATCAAACCTCATTGGACACATACTCTCTTAATTTTGGGGTTCCCGGAATTAATGTTGACGTCCAACAAATTGCTAAGAGCAAGGGAGAACTTAATTCATTTTTGAGAAAGCTGGATGGTTATGACACGTCCAAGAAAACAATATTAATAGGTTGCGCACCCTGTCAAGGATTTAGCGCTCACAGAAAAAAGAACTGGGATAATCCAGACGAGAGAAATGGATTGATTGAGTCATTTGCAGATATAGGGTTTATGCTCGAACCCGATTGCATAATTATGGAAAATGTGCCGGAGCTTCTTTCTGAGAAATATTGGAAACATTTTGAGTATTTTAGAGATCGCCTTATTAGTAAGGGCTACGTAGTGAAACAGGCAATTCATAACGCAGCAGCTCAGGGGGTACCACAAGAACGATTTAGAGCAATTGTAATTGCAATGAAGCAAAACTTCTCAATGCCATCTGAAAAGCTAAGGCGAAACAAGTTCAAATCAGTTAAGTCTGCCATTGGAAAATTACCGGTAGTAAAAGCTGGGCAACAATGTAAAAAGGACCCGATGCATAAAAGTGCTGCACACCGTCAATCCACCATTGACGTAATAAAAGCAGTGCCCACCGATGGAGGAAGCAGACCTCATGGTGTTGGTCCAAAATGTCTTCAAGACTTCAAAGGATTTGCCGATGTTTACGGAAGGCTCAGCTGGTCAAAGCCCGCAATAACGATTACGCACTATGCTAGAAATCCCGCAAGCGGAAGGTTTATACATCCTGAGCAACATCGTGGATTAACTAAGCGTGAGGCCGCCCGTCTACAAAGTTTCCCTGATGGCTATGAGTTCAAGGGGGGCTTCGATGACATTTTTCGACAAATCGGTGAAGCAGTCCCCCCGTTACTATCGCTTAGTATAGCTGCAGTGACCCTAGCAAATCTGAGGGGAGAACAGCTAAGCGTCGATGAAAATTTAGTCCACGAGCCAGTCAATAACTCATTTGCAGGTGTTATTTCGGGTATAAAAAATGCTAGAGAATAAAAAATTTATTGCTATTGATTCTTTTTGTGGCGCTGGAGGCCTATCCCTTGGTCTCAAGAAATCTGGTTTCAATATTAAATTAAGCTTTGATATTGATGCTCTTTGTATCGAAACAATTAATGTTAATAAGAAGTATCATAAGAATAGGGGGGTAGTGTGTGATGTCAAAGAAATGCTTCACGGAAAACTTCTTAATTTGACAAATATAATAAAGGGCGAACTTGACCTACTTGCTGGCGGTCCTCCTTGTCAAGGTTTTAGCGTCCAACGCACTGTTGGGGGTGATGAAGACGAACGAAGTTTACTTGTTGACGACTATGGCGATTTAATAATTGAGGTGATGCCTAAATTTTTTCTTCTTGAGAATGTTCCCGGGATTGGCGGTAAGCGTGGTCGCGAAATTCTAAAAAAATTTAAGGAAAGAATTCAGCAAGCTGGGTATTTTTGTCATGAAAATGTATTGAACGCTCAGGATTATGGCGTTCCTCAGAGAAGAAAAAGATACATCCTAGTTGGGGAAAGAATGGATTCTCAAAATTTATTCTTTAAGTGGCCATCTCACTCAAAAACGTCGCCACCGACAGTTCGAGAAACAATAGCGTGGTTGCCACCGGCGCCTATGACAGGAAAGCCTCACGATGACTTTCCATTGCATAGAGCAGACAAATTGTCTTCAAAGAACTTAGAAAGAATCAGGGCTATTAAATCTGGTCAATCAAGACAAGATTTGCCAGACCACCTTTTAGCTGAGTGCCACAAGATTAGTGCTGATAAGATCGGTCATAGAAATGTTTATGGCAGAATGAATTGGGATGATGTTGCTCCAACAATCACAGCGAGATTTGACTCTTTTACAAGAGGAAAGTTCGGGCACCCAGAGCAAGATAGAAGCGTATCCTTACTGGAAGGAGCTCTTTTGCAAACATTTCCTAAAGACTATTCATTTGTAGGCAATAAAGTCGAAGTTGCTAGGCAAGTAGGAAACGCTGTACCCCCGCTTCTTGGTAAACAAATAGGGGTGTCAATAATAAAGGCTTTAAAAGAAAAGTATGACTTTTAATTCTCTAACAAAACGGTACCTGAAAGAGTTTCAGAAGGCCTGTGTGACTGCATTTTCAAATGGGTCTAATGCAATCGAAATGGCAACACGCCCTTCTGTCCATGGATATATAGAATCCTTAGTTAATAGTTTAAAAGATAAAAACGTTGAAATAGTCATACATCATGACGCTACCTATACTAAAGCGGATAGGCCGGACTGGAGGTTTGAAGATCCGAATACATTTGGTGTTTATTGTTTTGGCGATCATAAATCACTTGCGTTTTCAAAGCCTTATAAATTATCCCAAAATGAGTGTTCTCAAATTCAACGCTACCTAAACCTAGGGAGGCCAGTTTTTGTATTTGACGGACTAGAATTTCTTTTTTTTAACGGATCTATAGATAATCCTATACGTGAAGAACTTATTGGAAAAACAGTCGGAATGGATGATGATTGGAGTTCTTGCACAATCAACCCATCCGTGGAAATTCACTTCAGAAAGCTTTTAAACAACCCTGGTTTTAGGAAGTGGACAGAATCTCAACTAATTGAACAGCTTGCGATAAGAGCTAGAGACCTTTCGGATGAACTCCATCATTTATTAAATGCGCCGGTAGGAAGTGGCCAAAATGAAAGTGAAGAAAGATTGCTTTCATCGCTTCATAAACTAAAGAGAATAATTGAAGAACACCATGATCCATCTCTAAGTAATACTGATGCGTGTTCAGATTTTATATCACAAGTCCTAACATTTGGACTTTTTTATGCTCATTCGACAAATCCTGTCGTGGCAAAAACTCCGTGCGAAAAGCGAGAGGCTATTAAAGGATTCTGGGATAATGCGTCCTCGTCTGGTATCACCTCAGAGCTTAGGCCGTTTAAATCTATTATCAATGAGTTATCAGATGTTGTTGTTGAGGTAAACGTACTTTCAGACTGGTACAAGGAGGTGCTGGGAGTTTTATCTCATGCTGAGTTTATGGGAACCGAAGCTTCCGGACTTGATTTTCACGCTCTATTTGAGACGTTTTTAACCAAATTTGATGAGCAAACTAGATTCGACAGAGGTGCGTTTTACACACCAAAAATTCTGTCGGATTGGGTGGTGAATTACACAAACAAATTATCTATAGAATATTTTGAAGGAAGTATTTTCGAAATAGCTGACAAGATAGTTGAGCCTTGTTGCGGAACAGGCAGTTTTATCGAAGCTCTGTTCAGGATGTCAGAGTTAAAAAGTACCACCCAGGTAATTGGCTTGGAGATATTGCCCGCACCATACGCACTAGCTCATTACCGTTTGTCACAAATAAGAGCAGAGAATGATGGCAATGAAGAGCTTGAAATTTATCTTACCGATACTCTTTCAGATCAACTGTTAGCCAGCAAGAAAACTATTAAGAATGGCTTCTCAGAGGAGCAAAGCCGTGCATCAAAAAGTTGCTCCCCCCCAGTTCGAATACTTATTGGCAATCCACCTTCTTCAAACCATCCTGCTATCAGTGCTCCAAGAACAATAATCAATTCACAACTGCTGGACTTCAGGCCCCCGAAGTCGGAAATTGGCGACAGGCAAAACATTCAAAAAGCATTAAATAATGAAGCCTACCGATTTTTAAGATGGTGCTGTGAAAGAGTTTTAGAAAATGGCAACGGAATTGTTTCTTTGGTCTTACCGGGAGCTTTTTCAAAATCAGTTTCCTTTAAATATGCCCGAAAATGGATTTCTGAGAATTTTCAAAAGGTATTTGTTTTAGAAATTGATGGTGATGCAAGAACAAACGAGTTTTCTAACTCTGTTTTCCCAGTATTACAAGGAAGACTCGTATTATTCGCTATTAGAAAAGAGGAAAGCAGGCACTCATTCGAATTGTTTCATAAAGATATAACCAACCTTAATTTAGTCGAGAAAAAAAACTTTCTTAAGAGGGAATTGGAGTCCTTGGATTTCCCAAGGATTTCTTTTTCAGATCAAAGCTATCTTTTTTCACCCACAAACAAATACCCTGAAGATGAATGGAATAAATACTGGCCTTTAGTTGAAACTAAATCAAATCAGGGCATATTCAGACAAAAATGTTCCGCTGTAAAGTTGGCGCCGTCCGCGATGCTCTTCCATACGAATTCTCAAATACTTCAAAGACGATCCATTGAACTTGGAGGTAAAGTTCCGAAGAGTAGTTTAGGAGTTGATATGATAAGGAAATGGTTCAAGGGGCAACGCCGCCCTCCATCTCAAAAAAAATTAACCCAAGAAGTAAAGAGTGCCTTACTAAAATCGGCGAAAGAAAAGTATATATCTAAGTATCACTTTCGACCTTTTTCAGAAGGTTGGGTCTTAAATTCAGATGAGCTTTTCACAGCACTGTCTTCGGCACCAGGAGGGGGAACAAGAGCAAGGCCAGAAATTCGCCAAGCCTTTGCATCAGAAGCGATCGGGATTTCTGTCGCGCCATCGCCTCCGGATTTGGGTTCTACGCTAACTAGATTTGCTTGTTTTTCATGGTCTCTGCCTGACAATGACATTGCCGCTAGAGGTAATGCCATGGTTTACTGTAATCATTTTCCTTTAAAGGATGAGGGAGGCAATCTAAAAATTGCGTCTAATATTAACAGCGATCTAAGCAAGCACTTCGACTTCTTAGGCGATGGTTCTTCATTTTTTCTTTTTTACGCTTACGCCTTACTTTGCTCACCTTCATACCTCGAAACGTTTGAAGGTGCACTTTACCGACACTCAGATCCGTCCTCGCCAATAAGAATACCGATTTCAAACAATGAAAAATTAAGAGAAAATGTTAGCTTGCTCGGCAAAGAGATTGCGTTGTGTGAGAAAACAGAGCATAAAATTAAGTCTCCTAAGAAATATCCTCATGATAATTTAAAAGAATTGGAAGATTTTAATTTAATTAAGCATGAGTATGATGAAACGTGCGAAACTTTGAGCCTATGCAACGACCGCGGGGGAACATTTAAAATTGAAAGTGTGTCCAACGATGTATATGGATTGAAAATTTCAGGGCATAGTGTAATTGCTAAATGGCTAAGAGAACGCACCCTCCCGTATTTGAGGCGAACTTTCAAAAAAGACGATTTAGATGCCCTCATGGAGACACTTAATCGCATAAAAACTCAGCAACAATTAATCGCTGACGTTGATTGTTTAGTAGAAGAAATAATCAGCTCAAGAGATCTAATATTCCCTTTGAGCTAAGTTTTACCGTTGGTCGTAATTGCGGCAGCGGTTTCAATTGATTTCCCTGAGATGACTAATAGACTTTCTCCTGTGTATTAATGTAGTGCTCGGTAACTGACGCCATCTTTTAATTAACCCTATTGAAGAGATTTGCATAAAAAGTAGGAAAAGGCTGATTCCATTTGTTGCCAAAGTTTGGATTGGTCAATGATTGGCTCAGCGAATGTCCCTCCTTATTTTGCATGTCTAGGCCAATCTTTTTAAATATTGTTGCTTGGTTGTAGTCGTTTAGACATTCATTTGATTCAGTGGTGATGAAAATCTCCTTAAGATTAAAACACCAAAAATAGATCGGTTGTGTCGACAGTTGACAGAACTCGCTCTGTCATTGTGTCGGCGCGTCGACAGTAGTCAGACGGAAAGTTTGTATTGGGCGCCCACCGTTTGTGGAGACCGAAGTTTCCCACTTACCCAGATTGCGATCCGCTAGATTCGTTAAGGCAGCCGTAGCGGTGACGGAGTCGGGATACTGGCGTTTTAGTGATCGCATTACTTCGCGGACGGTTGTTGAGCCGCCTTTGTTCTTGATCCACTGGATTAACTTGTTGGCAGTCCCTTCGCGACCAGCAATCTTCATGAGTCCGTAGATTCTCTTGGCTTCATTTTTAAACCAGTTCGTCAATTCAATGGCCGCCTGCATCGTTGCAGCGTCGATAGATTGGTCGTGAACTAATCCCCTCCCTTGTTTTACACAATGAACTAAGATCGAAAGGCGAAGTGGGATCTCTTCTTGTTTGGAGTAAGCAGCGGCAAGATTGCCGGAATTATTAAGCTGTTCTTTGTTATGTTCATTGTAGAATTGTTTAAAAATTGTCTTGGCGTCATCGGTTAGCTGCAATAAACATGAACTGCGGTTTCCCAGCTCGTCTATGTATGGCTGAAGGTCATACAGGTAGTTGAAGGTTGCCATCATGTCACCATCGACATTTTCACTGATTTCGTCTTCGGTCCATTGCTTGATAATTCGCGGCGGGTTGGCCATCAAGAAGCGAGCCAACAAACCTGAATCTTGATGCTGTTGAGTGAAACAGTTGGAAAGCAAGCCGGGCTGGATTCCACCGCAAATGGAAACGAAAGCCGACGGGACAAAAGTATGCCCGCTTCCCTTCCGATCAACGCTAATTGACTCAGCATTGTAAATAGAAAGCCAGATGGGCCCATCTGAGTCTGTACCGCTGCGATACTTGTTCAAGCCGCCAAACCACCCGGATAGTTCGTCGTAAATTGCGATCAATCCCGAAGGGTTGTCGGCAAGAATCGCAACGAGGCTTTCCATTGTCACATCGTTTACAACCGTTCGCGGAAACGGTGGTTCATCTGGAGGTTGCGGCTTGGCAACTCCTGCGTTGATCAAGTTCTTGGTCTTCCATCGCTTTAATTCCGATTCAAATGCGTCGAATTCAATATCGTATTGCTTGCGAAGTTGTTCATAATTCTGTCGATGCAGCTCTTGCCACTGCCTCGAATATTTCATCACAGCACGCAAAGCGGGGCTTTTTGCAGTTCCGCTTTCGCCAACAAATGCAGTCCATAGGATCGCTGGAACGATCCAGTCTTTTTTGGCTTGTAACTTTCGAGCGTCACCAATTGCAGCTGCCAAAGCCGACAGTAAAGGCAGCGCAACGAATGATGGGTCGCAACCGATTGATGCAGAAACTTCTGTTACGAATTGGCAAAGCGGATGCGGCAGCAAGTGCGTTGGAAATGCTTTGTAAGCGTTGGGAAATTGTTGTTGGCTGCTTGTGTTGCCGGCGCTGTTCGGGGCGTACGAGTTCGAGAAATCAATCACCGATTGCAATACCGGGTCGCTTTCTCGTGCAAACAGATAGCCACGCGCGCGCCCCCGGCCGTCTTCGCTTTTGTCAGCTTGGTTGAACTTATGCTGCAACTCGGCGTTCGACCACGGTGGCACACATCGACTATTCCAGTCTGATATCAGAATCGCGGCTTCGGTAGGTTTGATACCGAAGCCATGGACTAATGAACATGCAGTTGCAAAAGTTGCAGAATCGCCCCCTTGGCCTTGGATTGCTGGCGGCCTGGCGTCGAGATAGGCGAGAATCCGTTTGTATGTTGTGATTCGCAAATGCAATGCCGAAGGATCGATGGCTTGAATCGGATATGTTGGCAGTTGTGAGTGCAGTTGTCCCGTTAAGGCAAAGTAGCCTGAGTTGAGTTTAAATTCGGCCTGCTGCCGATGCTCCCCATGTTTAACATCACCAAATTCTATTTTCTTTAAGCCTTTGAGACTGTTGCCACGACAAATGATTTTCAGGCCGCTGTGGCTTGGCGAAATTTCGCTATACGAGCCTAATAAATTGACGATTGCCATCGCCCAAGGTTCGATTGTTTCCAACGCCGGATCACGACAGCCGTCCAAGTCAATTCCGAAAAATTCTGTTTGATTAGCGAAGCAGAAGCCCATTCCGTAACCGTTTTCAATTGCGTACCCCTTGGCAATTTCAAAACTGGCGAGGTTGTTTGGCCAGTCATTTGAATTACCGGTGATTGCGGATATGGGTTTCTTTTTTTGATCATGGCAAACCCATTGGTCTAGCTGTTTCAATTCTTCTGGAACGTTTGTAGTAATCGTATTCATCAGTGCATAAATCTCATAATAATTGCCGGTTGATTAGTGGGCGTGAGAGTTGATATTTCTCCACCTTTTTTAGAAGCCCTCAGAATTTAGGTAAGCCTCGGCTTGGTTCGGTGTGATAGCCTGGTGGATGCGATTGTCAATCAGTTTCTTACCGTCTGCGGCGAGGGTGGAGTTTGTGAAGAATCGCTGAAGGGCTTCGGCGCTTGTGTAGCGTTTGCCGCCAGCTAAGACAGTTTCTAGCTTTATGCCCCTGATGCCGCGAAGTCGCCAGCGGTAGATGGTCGAGGGGTGGACGTTGTTTTTAAGGTGCAATCTGCACCATTTTGGAACGTCTTTGAAGGGAATAAGTGTTTCGTTTTGGATATCAAACGCCATTTTGAGCAACTCCATTTAAAGGAATGAAAGAATGCTCAAAAGTTAGCGGCGATCAGGTTTTGTAAAAGACTGAAAAAGTGAAGTGTCACTTAATGTCACTTTTTTAGTGCTTTTAATTCGGGGTGAGAAGGATCAATCTCGTACCCCTGCCTGCCTTTCAATTGCTGGATAAATGGTTTTCTTTCGTCTTTACTCCAATTACGTATCTGGCTTGGAGTTAAATCGTATAGATCAACGATGTCTCGCCTTTTAAAAATAAGCGTTTTTTTATCAGATATAGAATCCCATTCGATCCATTTCTTTAGGCAGTCAATTATATGTTGATGGGTAAGTTGATTAATCTCAGGGTATTTAGTATCCCAAGCTTTAAGCTTTGTTCTCCCGTCTATATGAAAATTCCGAATGTAAATCGAATATGGTTGGTCATCACGAAAATCATCTACGCAAATGATGTAGCTTTTTTTGTCTTTCAGATCGATTTTATGGATGTTTGCGGGTATGCGACTTGAAGCTGCTCGCGCCAATTTGTGTTCCGAAAACAAAAGGCACCGGTACGTATCGTAAGCCCCCTTCAAGTCAATAAATTCGTCCAGAATCTCTTTGCAAAGTAAACCGAAAGTAGAATTGTGTTTCATCTTGATACCCGTTTCAAAGGTCAGGTGCGACCGTCAGCAAAGAAACGGGTGGTAACCTTGCCGACGACGCGATTGCGGTAGCTACTCCGCGTCTGCCTGATGAACTAATTAATGGTTGTAGACTAGCCGACTTCACGCATGATTTGAACTGCCTTACTCACATCTCTTTCAGCGTAGATTTGAGTAACATTCGCCTGCGCGTGTCCAGCAACCACTTGAGCTCCCTCAAGACCGTGGGACCTGCGGACTTCGGTTGCTGTTGCGTGTCTGAGTTGGTTGGGGGCCCAGTGTTTGACCCCCGCTTTTGTACACGCTCGTTTGATGGCCTGTGCGAAATGCGTTGCTTCAAATGGCTTGCCGCAATTTCTTATAAAGCAAAAACTATTTCTATTTGCTGTCATATATTTAGATAATATATTTATAGCCTTGGGTCCCAAAACTATTACCCTATGACGATCTTTATGCTCCATCTTGTGTGATTCGGGATAATATAGCCAAACACCTGGAATTCTATCTTTGTCTATATCACATGGGCGTATAGCTACGGCCTCTCCTGGTCGGCAACAAGATAAGCTTTGTATCCGAATAATGTCTTTTACTATCGGATTGCTAATTGCTTTGATGGTCGCTTCAACGACACATTGCTCTACTGGAAGAATTGGCTTTCTGTCTGGCGCTTTTGTTTTTCCTTTTCGTAAGCCGTTTACAGTGGCTATTCGCTGATAGACGTCCACAGGAACCAATTCTTGGGAAACACCCCATTTAATACATCGCTTTATTCTTCCGATGTTTTGATTGACATACTTTCGGCAATTACCACGGGCAATAAACTTCTCTTGGAGGGCAGCAAGCTTTAGTGGCCCAAGATTGTCGACTGTCGTCTCGCCGTAAGAGTTTTTCAGGACTTGCAAAGCAATTTTCAGACCGGGCAATTCGTCAGTCGTTTCCCCGTTTTTGACATAATAGCCTTTCGCATACTTCCAGTATTGTGCAACCAATTCAACGATAGTGATTGATTTACTACAACTAGGCAGTTGCCGTCCATTGGCAAGCCATTCACCAATTCGGCGATCGTATTCAATGCGGCTTGCATGAGTGCCGTGTGGGCCTAAATAGAAATCTTTGCCGTCAATGCTGACGATAGCTTGGCCAGATGCTTTGTGTTTACGATATTTCGGCGGTGTTTTTGATGGTCCACGCATTGTGCTTACTCCCGTTCGTGAGCAAATCCGGTAGGTACCGTTTTTGCTTAACTATGACGGGTCGCACTGCCGACCATCGGCAGGTAAGTAGATTGCTACTTCAACCTTTGTTTTTACGTCTCAAATCACTCAAGCGGAGGACACGGGGGTCGAACCCGCAACCCTTTCGGGCAATTGATTTCGAATCAACCTGCTAGCCATTCGCTTATCCTCCATTGCCGTTCGGTAAAAACCGTATAAGATGTAGTTATTGGGTAGTTAGTTTTTTTGCTACTAACACCTGCTGCTAACACCTTGGCAAAAATGTCAGCTATGAATCTCACCTCAAAGCTGGCAGACCGCAACGGGAGCTTACCCCATCATGGCGAAGGCAAAGTGTACCAAATTAACGGTAGATTATCGAGGCGGCAAACTGCAATTCGGAATCCATCCGCCAACCGGCCAGTACCGCAAAAAGTATAAAGGTCACACGCTTTATTTGGGGGCGAAACCGGACGGTGTTCTCGATCAGTGGTTGGCCAAGACCGACCAGCTGGAAATCGACCTGAAAGCGTCCGCGGCATTGGAAGGTGACTCTGTTACCGTCAAACAGCTTTGCGATTTATTCCTCTCTGGTAAAGACCGGCAAGTTCAGACTGGTGAATTGTCGCCTGCGACATTTCGAGGCTATCTGCAGCATGGCAAGTTGATCACGAAATTCTTTGGTAGGGACAAGCTGATCGCTGATCTTCGGCCAAAAGATTTTGAATCACTCAAAGCTCACATGGCAAAAACAAAGCCTCAGGAGCGAAACGGAAAGACGGTAAAGCAAGCTAAGGGCAACTTGTCACTTGAGAGCCTTCGCACCTATATTCGAGTTACGAAAGTGTTTTTCAATTTTGCTGTAGATGAAGGATTGCTGGATCGTGTTCCGTGGACGAAATCTACGTTTGGGATGCCGACGCAAAAAGCCGTTCAAAAACAGCGTGCGAAGAGATTGCCAAGGCAGGCGACGCGTGAAGAAATTAAGGCAGTAATCGCGGTCTCTAACGATACGTGGAATGCCCTCATACTCTTTGCCATTAATAGCGGGTCTGGCAATATGGATTCGGCCTTGTTGCGATGGGCTGACATTAAGGACGGTTGGGTCAATTCTTCACGTAACAAAACGAGCAAGCCAAAGCGATTCAAATTGTGGCCGGAAACTCTTAAGGCGATGGAGAAGTTAAAGCGGTATGACGATGGCCTGGTGTTCCATGGCCGTCAGGGAGGTGACTACATCCCGAAAAGTAAGACTGATCAGATATCACGCATCTTTACTGAACTGGCCGTCAAGGCGAAGGTGAAGCGGCAGAACCTTAGCTTCTACTCGTTGCGGCACACGTTCCAAACAATCGCTGATGAAAATGTGGACTTAGTTGCCACTCAAGTGATCATGGGGCACAGCAGGAACTCAATCAGTGACAATTACCGCGGTAAGATTAGCGACGCTAGGCTTGAGGCCGTGACCGATCATGTGCGGCGTTGGTTGTTCGACCTGGATGATGACAAGTAAACGTTGGATTGGGGTCAGCCGGTTGTTGCGGTGTATCCTCGACCGAAGGGAACGCCTTGGAAATTACTGGGAATAGCTGATGGCCAATCCCACCAGAATCCTAACCACGACCCCCCGTGCCTTCGCACTGGTTCCATAAGTTAGCCCGAGGTTGCGCGAGATGAAAATGGGTGTGAAGGTGGGTAAGGAACTGTTAGGTGGCTGACTTGGTCGAGGTTTTAGTGGGAAGGCTGTTCTGGTTCAATCAATAAATTATAAAGCTCAATACCTGCGGATATGTATTTTTCGACATCTTCAGCCGATATGCACTCCACCGGCAGATGAAAGAGGAGGGCATTTAGTTTTTTCTCTACGCATAAATTTGGGTGTGACAAAAAGAACGGGATTGCGTCCACGTTAAAGAATTTTCGGAAATGCTCTTCGTCCGGCGAGCTCACCAAAAAGTTACCTGAGAATTCCGGATATTTATTGAAGTCGATATCTCGCCAGCCAATCCCGATGGCATCCAGTTTATCGAGGAAAGATTCTGGCTCAATGCGGAATTCTGGACACACTAGAGCTTTTGAACGCAATAATAAAAATGCACGATACTTGGTGTATTTCCCGCTTTTGTAACGAACATTGAAAATTGCAATATGGATTTTTCCAGTATTGCCTTCAATGAGGTTAGTGATCGATGAGCGAAATCTGGACATGAAGGAAAATTGGGCGAGGCGGTTGCGTAGCCTTTGATTTCCTCGGTAGGAAAATTTTAGTCCCATCTTTTTGGCGTATTCCGCGAGTCCTTCCGTTCGTGCCTGATCCAGTTCCCTCTGACTGCTCATGTAAAATAACATCAATGCGCCCAACAGGCTGCAAATGATCAGAAGAAGAATCACAGAATCGTCGTTAATTTGAAAGAGTAGCATAGGGTTCTCAGTTAAATTCGTCAGGTGATGGGAGAAAATGAGATTCGTTTAAGCGGGGAATCGGCCTCCCAGAATAACGATTTTGTTCCATAGGTTCCAAGCCTTACGGTTAATCTCTTACGCGGGTACATATAGAAGTTATAAGCCGGGGTTGGAACGTTTGGAACAACATGAAAGAAACCCCATGATTTCAGGGGAAACGCGAAAACTTCAAGTGTTGCTCGCAAGTTCAATCTCGATAGAAAACAGTGATCGTTTTACCTTCAACTGATTGCAATTGGTTCGGAAATGCTTTGCGCAATCAAATAACTACTCGTTCTAATAGAAAGCGTGCTGGTTAATTCAGTCCAGTGCTTGGAATAGCCAATTAGAGTCTCTTCACACCCCCAAAAGTAATCCGCGAATAGTTGAATGTATTTTTCGATTGGGAAAGAGATGTACCTAAATCCGACTATTCAAGAATTTACTAACACCCCTTACTAACACCTTTGCATGGGTTTGGGGTGGTTTTGAGGGGCTAGGCGTGTGCCTTTTACGGTCAGATAGACTCGGAAAACACAATGTAGAAAGAAGATAAAACTGTACTCCCTAAACTAACCTGATAGAGCTGCGAGCGTGGCGGCGGAACGTCAAAAATCGCAGCAACCCAAGTAATCAACCTCAAATTCGAAAGCTGTTAAATCGGCACGTAGAGCTTCTAATGGCTTAATAACCTCTTCATCAGTTTCAAACAAAAACCAAAACAGCAATATCGCCCAAAAGTCCTTCATAATCCTGCTTCAAAAAAAACATGCAAAAAACATGCATGATAAATAAGCTCTATGTCAGATATGGCATCGCGTATAAATAGCGGTTACTTATACGCTTAATCTGCTTGGGAATTGTGATCCAGAACGGATCTAGAAGTTCACTTTATTGATTTCGAATCAACCTGCTAGCCATTCGCTTATCCTCCAGTTTGCCGGTTCTCACTGGAGCTACCGGAACGTCCTTAAAAAACGACCAATATTGTCACTTGCGAAAACGGCGAACGTGACGACCAAGATTTCGAACCTCGATCAGCTTGGCCGAGCCGCAAATGTAGCGTCAGCGGCCAGAGTCACGTTCCCAAGCTCGGTTTACCATAATCAGGCTACGAGCGAATGGCTCATCCCGGGTAAAAGGTACATGAGGATTTACGAAAACCTGTCATTTATTGATGAGCGAACAGCAACTAAAACTAATGATAAATCATGCTGTAAAAGGAGCGTTGGAGGTAGGCAATCAAGTATTAAGCGGCTGACTTGGGCGAGGTTTTATTTGGATGTCTGCTTAGGCACCATCAATAAATTATAAAGTTCAATCGCTTCGGCTATGTGTTTTTCGACAGTGTCGGCCGTTAAGAAGAGAGCTGGAAGGGTAAAGAGGAAAGCGTTTGATTGGGCCTCTAATCGCATGTGCGGGTGTGACAAAAAGAACGGGATTGCTTCCACGTTAAAGAATTTTCGAAAATGCTCCTCGTCTGACGAGGTCACTAAAAAGCGATCGGAGAACTCCGGATATTTATTAAAGTCGATGTCATGCCAGCCAAAACTGTTAAGATGGTCAAGTTTATGGAATAACGATTCTGGCGCAATGCGAAACTCCGGGCACACGAGAGCTTTCGATCGCAACAATAAATACGCATTTTGCCTGCCGTGTTTTCCGCTTCTGCGGACATCGAAAATTGAAATATGAATTTTTCCAGTATTGCCTTCAATGAGGTTGCTGATCCAAAAGCCATGGAGTGGCCTCCGGAATGGGACGTGAAAATGGTTGAATTGATTGTAAAGCAGTGGACTTCCCTTTTGGGAAAAATTCAGTCCCATCTTTTTGGCGATTTCCTGGAGGCCTTGCCTTCGTACCTTATCCCGTTTGTTAAGAAAAATTGCGTTCAATACAGTAAGGATGAAAGTGATCGAAATGAAAATCAAAAACCAAAGTACAGGCGGGGGTGACCCATTAGTTTGGGATAAAAGCATTGGTATAGCCAGTTGTTATCAGTTGCCAAGGATTGGAGAAAATGAGATTCGTTTAAGCGGGGAATCTGTCGCGAATTTCTGGTTGCTGGAACAGATCCTCGGTGATGTGTTCTCCAAGAGAGCGGTAGACTTCAAATTTAGTTTCATTGAAGAATTGATCGCTCGTAGATTCGTGTGGGAAGCTGGTGACCTTCCGTTTGTAAAACTTTACGTACTCGGATTCATCCCCTGAGTACGAGAGCTTTATATAAATAAAGACCCCTGTCGTGCCGTCATGGTATTTGATTTCACCGACTGCAAAGTGTTGTTTTGAGATGCCATCCTTGTTGGGGAGAAGGTCCGTTACATCAATGTTGATTTTCGTATCCATGTCGATCTGGGCGTATCTCTGAATAGTGGTCAGGTCGAAGAACTCAAAATTAGGATCAGCACTGCCATCCACGCAGATGATTGTTTTGCAGCGACGCTGAAGCAATTCGTAAACCCCCAGGTTTTCGATGTGACCACCGTCCGAGCAGTTGACGAATTTTCCTCGATCGCTGACGGCTCCACTTGCTTCAGTCATTAGAGAGAGCAAACCGGGGTTTCGCCGGAAAAGCCACTGGGTGATTGTTTTGCGATGCGTCCTGCCGGGGTGGGGCAGCCAGTAATTTAAACGAAAGTTCAAAAGCGCCATGATAAACGAAAGAGAGCGAACCGTTTTTGCGCCCATCATCGGACCTGCTGCTGCAGCGGAAATCGCCATGGCGGTTCCAAGGTCGAGGTTGCGATCAAATTCTTCCATCGATTTTGTGTCGCAAAATCCAGTGTAGTTGCTTCCACAGAATCGCTTGGAAAGTAAAAAGGGAACCGTTTTCCGTTGCCTTAATTGAGGGTCGGAACTGCCTTGGAGGTTTAATGCCGTATTGATCAAATGATAGGGAGCATTGCTGCCATTCTGGGAGAGTTCGCTTAATCGTATCGCATCGGCGGAAATTAGGTTTTCATCACCGCTGGTTGTTTCATTATCTGGATCAGGTTGGATTAAGAAAGTTTTGCTAAGTCGATCTCTGTACGCCGGGTGAAGTGAGATGTGATTGATGTTGGCAAACAGGTAATTAAACAGGGCGAGGAATGCGGCAATCAAATAGATGTCCCATTCTGTCCTCAGGCTGAGGATGGACAATTCAGGAATCGAAACAACATCATCCCAGTACGAGGTGATGTCTAGGGTAAGGTCACTTTGGTGACGTGTTGAAAGTGCTCGATAGACCGGTAGTAGATCTTTATGGGGAATCATCGCATGGTTGTGAGAAATCTTTAAAATTGAATCCTGGACGTTGCTGGGGTTCACAGATTGAAAATCGATATCGTAATGCGAGGGATCGAACTGTTTCTCTTTTAAAATACTGTTGACGACCGTACGCAGTTCCTTTTTTCTCTCAATGACATCATCGATGGTCGATTCGGGGTCATCAATCACTTTCGCATAGCCTTTGAGAGCGGCGATGTAATTCTGACTGGTCGCGGTGTTGACGTCCGGCGAGTTAATAACATAGACGCAGCAGATAAGATAAAACCCGACAAGGATAACGGGGGCGATAGCTCCGACACTCCAGTAAATTACCGTGGTGCGAAATCGAATGAGTCCAATGACCAGCAAAATTGCGAGGGCAAAGAATCCCCAAAGAACGGTGCTTCGTATTCCAAGTTGAGCGTGGTACTGAACGGATTCACTGATGTTTCGAATTACGTTTTCGGCGTCACTGTTCACTAGAAACTCGAGACCTGCCAAAAGTGGGATGGTCAGTATTGAAATGACAGCCAGGACGAGAAAAACCCCGGCTCGTTTTTCAGCTCGGTTACGTTGCTGCCAAGTTAGTCGTCGAGAGTGAGTGATTGGGCGTAAGAAAACGGTGCCGATTAAAGGTAGGATTCCAAGAACCGCTAAGAGATACCTCGGAACGCCAAGACTGGTCAGGCTTGAGAGTTCAAAAAATATTTCGGATAAGAAAACGAAAAAGATAATGATCGGTACGAATAGCAGTAAAGTCTGAAAGACGCCGATAATAAATAAGGCTGGCATGCGAAGCTGGTTCAGAAGCCCGCCCGACACTAAAAAGTTACTGCCATTTCTTAAGTGGTTAAGTGCAGCGGGTTCGGTTTCACCGGCGTGGTCAACGATTAGTCTTTCTCCGTTTTGACCACGGTGCGTCAAAGAAGAAAGGCACGCACCGGTATAGCCGCCCCCTGAAACCGTGGACAGATAGTCCACCGCATTAAATAAACCAGCTTTGATGAGCCCCTGGACCACACCAAGGCTGAAAGACGCAGACCTAATGCCACCGCCGGAAAGAGCGAGACCAATTAAGTCGTTATCAACGCTGGGGCCGGATTTAGCAGCATCAGTCGGTAACTCTCGCGGATCGCCAACGGTGGATCTTCGACGTCTCACCTCCTCAAGTTCTGCTGGAAATACTTCTTCAACAAATTGATTTGCTTTGGCTTCGTCTGTCATTACAGGGTCTTTGGGAGTTTTATAGAGTCGAGCTGGAAGAGCTATATTGGATGGAGCCGTAACCCTTGTCAAATCGCGGGGCGAGTTGGCAGGGCAGAGTGGATTGCGGTCGAATGCGGGTCGGGTGTCAGAGGCCATTCCGACAATTTTTAATGATAGGGAACTGGGCCTCTAGCAACAGTAGAGGGCAAGGAAATGTTCTATTGAGATTGGAACGCGTCGAATTGCCAATCGCAGTGTCAAATATTGTGACCTGCCCACCAGATTGTTGGAGCTTGCTGTTGGCAATAAGCATTCCGATTTAGCCCCTTCTGTTATCAGACTGTTTCGTCGGATCCAGTGCGGCCAAAAAACGGCGAAGTTTGCTGTTTGTTGTTGCACTACCCGTTATAGTAATCTTTGATCTTTGGGTTACCTGTTGTGTGGGTCTCTTAGCGATGTCGAGGTCTGGGACGCGGGCGAGGGGGCGTCGATCTTCAAGTCGGTGTAGGAATCGCTGTTTTCTGAAAAAAGGATAGGGCTTTATGATTCGTTTTTTTCTTTGCGGTGTAATCGCTTTAACGATCGTTCATGGTAGTCGGTCGAGTTTGTTGGCAGATGAGTCGGTAAAAGCGCGGGCTCAACCAAACATTCTTTGGATCGTGGGAGAGAATTTAAAGCTCGATTTAGGCTGTTATGGGGCCAGAAATGTCCGGACTCCGAACCTCGATAAATTGGCAAGCAAGGGTGTGATGTACACTCGGGTATTTTCAACTTCCCCCGTGTGTGCTCCAAGCCGGAGCGCGTTTTTTGTGGGGATGTATCAGACGACGACGGACATGCACAATATGCGTTCTCATCGAACAGATGGATACCGCTTGCCGCAAGGGGTGAGGCCTCTGTCACACCGCCTAAGCGATGTTGGTTATTTTACAGCGAATATCAAAACGATTGGAGACGAAGTTGTCGGTTCGGGGAAACTGGATTTGAATTTTGTCGAAGAAGGAAAGCTGTATGATTCGAACCGGTGGGAAGATTTGAAATTGAATCAACCGTTTTTTGCACAAGTGAATACGCTGGAAGCCGAGTATGACATTTACGATCGACAAACATGGCGCCAGCCTCGCGTAGAATGGAAGGGAGAGAAAACGCATGAGAAAATTGCAACCGAAGAAAATGTTACACCCCCACCCTATTATCCAGATCATCCCGTTGTGAAAAAGGAATGGGCTCGCTACCTCAACTCAATTTCGGGAATGGATCGTTCGGTTGGCAAGATACTTGACCAGCTAAAAAAAGACGGACTCTCGGATAATACAATCGTTATGTTTTTCGGTGATAACGGCAGAATTGAACCACGAGGAATCCACTGGTGTTACGATACAGGATTGCATGTTCCGATGATTATTCACTGGCCGGAAGATTTTCCAAAGCCAAACGGCTATCGAGCGGGAACGGTAAATGAACAAGTGATTAGCTTGATCGATTTGACGCCTACGACGCTGGGATTTGCTGGAGTTGCTCCGCCACTGGGAATGCAGGGGCGGAAATTCATGGGAACGGAATTACCGCCGCCACGGAAATATGCGTTCTCGGCGAGGGATCGGATCGATGAGACTGTCAACCGAATTCGGAGCGTCCGTGGAGAGCGATACCACTATATAAAAAATTACTATCCCGATCGACATTTTACATCGCTCAATCGCTATAAGGAAAAGTGTTTTCCGATCAAGCCATTGATGAGAAAGTTAATGGCCGAGGGGAAATTGTCGGGGCCACCGGCTGATTTAATGGCTCCCACCGTTGCACCGGAACAATTGTTTGATACCTGGAATGATCCCCACGAGATCAATAATTTAGCTGAATCTGATTTGCCGGAACATCAGGCCGCGTTATTGCAAATGCGACAGGCATTGGATTTGTGGATTGTTGAAACAAATGACCGCGGCAATTTTCCGGAACCGGCCTCGGTTGTTGCTCCATTCGAAAAAGAAATGCATGACTGGTTTGGCACGCCGGCGTGGTATCAAAAAAAATAATCAACGTCTCAACCGCTCACTTCGATGCTTTTAGGGAAATCAGCAATGGATAAACAGCAACTCGTGGCCAATTTGAGAGCCACACTCGAAGATTACCGAATGACGCGAGGTGAGAAGCGAGCATTAAAAGAAAGAGTCGACGGTCGCTCTCAATCTGAGCGAGATAGTCTACGTCACGAGGCCTTTGAGTTGGCGCGAGGAGAGTTGACTAGCCCACAAGCAGTTGAAATAACGAAATGGCTCGAGGCGGTCGTCAAGCTGTTGGTGCTGGAGCCTACGTCGTCCGAAGTGCAGTCCGAGGCGTTCTTTAGCCCCGAAGACAACTGTGTCGCAAAATTAGTTTCGTTGCTAATGCTCGCCCGTAAGTCGATTGATATTTGCGTATTCACAATCACTGACGATCGAATTGCTTCCGCGATTCTTGATGCACATCGACGCAAGGTTGCTATTCGAATCATTACAGACGATGAGAAGGCGGAGGATCTCGGTTCCGATGTTTCTCACCTCAAAGAAATGGGGGTCCCGGTGCGAACAGATAAAGACCCTGATCACATGCATCATAAATACGCTTTGTTTGACGGCCAGCGACTTTTAACGGGGAGTTACAACTGGACGCGTAGCGCGGCTTTTCGAAACGAAGAAAATTTCATCGTCACCAATGACACCAAATTAGTGAACCGGTTTTGCGTTCATTTTGATCGCCTTTGGAGAAAGTATTAGGCATCAGAAAAGTTACCGTTGGATTTGCGATCGCCTCTAAGTTGTTTTTTTAATTTGTCTGATTGCGGTGATTTGTTAGCCGCTAGGGGGTCAATTTGATTAGTACGGGCGTGATGGAAGCCAGTCAGTCACTCTTCAAGGGTGCTAAGCGAGAAATGAAAATTTGCATTGGTGAACGTTTTGGGGGATACTCTGCGCACTTCCAAAAACGCTGTTTAGCCTTGAATCTAATATGAAAAACCGATGTTTCCCGCGTTTCGCGGGTTCAATCTTGTGCCATTTTCTCGTTTGCCTCTTTTTGATGACGATCGGTTGCGAAGCACCGCCTGTTTCTGACAAACAACAGGGCGATGTGTTTGGGCAGTTGAATTCGATTCAATCGTGCTATTTGCAGTATTCAATGCAGTACAACAAAGCACCGGCATCGCCCGACGATTTGGCACCACTCCTTGAGCAGGCCGGTCTAACGGGGCCAGATGTCTTTCGTTCCTCGAGAGATGGCACAGATTTTGTGATTTTCTGGGGAGTGAAGCCTGATCTTCAGTCGGGCGGCAATGTTGTACTTGGCCACGAGGCGTCCGGGTTGGATGACCAGTGGGTGGTCATGACATCAATGGGGGTAGTCGCGATGTCGGCGTCCGAATTCAAGGACGCTGAGTTCCCCTCGGGCCATGTTGCCCCAGCCGAATTGACTGATCCGGAGTGATCGGTGAGTCGAGAGATCTGAGTTCATTAATTTTTTTATTCAGCAGCGAGTTAATCTATGACCGGTTCACGAAGTAGGGGTTTTACCTTAGTTGAATTATTAGTGGTAATTGCCATCATTGGGATTTTGATTGGGATGTTGTTGCCGGCAGTGCAGCAAGTCCGCGAGGCCGCCCGACGAACGGCTTGCTCAAATAATTTAAAGCAAATCGGAATTGCGATACACGATTATGAAAGCTCTTTGCAGTTGTTTCCTGACGGAGGCAAGAACTGGTGGGCTGGGCGAAGAAAGCAAGGGGGCGTTCCTCGGATGGCGCCCGATCAAAACTGGGGTTGGCTCTATCAAATTCTACCCTTCATCGAGCAAAATAATCTTTATGAAGAACCCGATAATGCAATCGTAAGACGGACGCCGGTTCCCGCTTATTTTTGTGCTTCACGTCGCCCACCCACGGTTTTGGGAGGAACTCGGGCAGTCAATGATTACGCTGGAAACGCTGGGTTAAGGCTCAACGGAGGTGGGCTCGGTAATTGGGGGGATGGCATGAATGGCGGTGTGATTGTGAGAGGCGGTTTTGCTCCCAAAGTAACTTTTGGTTCCGTCACTGACGGGTCTTCCAATACTATTCTCGCCGGTGAGAAGGCTCTTAATCCCATGGATTATGATCGCTTCAGTACAGCTGACAATGAAGGTTATACTTCTGGTTGGGACTGGGATATTGTTCGGTGGGGGGATCAGTTGCCCTGTTCCGATCGAGAGGCATACAGTGCTGACTATCGGTTTGGGTCTGCACATTCCGGCGGAGTCAATATGGTCTTTGTCGATGGTTCCGTTCATTTTATTCGACGCAATGTCGACCTCGATGTTTATAAAAACGCGATCCAACGCGACGATGGAAATGCTACGAATATTTTTGAAGAGTGAGAAACGAACAGCTCACGCAATAATTGTTGTTTGGCGTGATGTTTTCAATTTAGATAAGTCGATGGTTTGCTAAAAATCATCGGCTTTTTTTGTGCTTGGATTTTCGCGATTCATTGACACTATTAAATTCTTAGCGGTGAACCGGTTTGTCGCAGGGGTTGGCTAATTCCTCTTTGTGAACTGCTAGCGTCAGAAGTTGTTTCTGGGTATACGTTTACTCTCACTTGCGGTACCAGATGCCAGCGACCAAGAAATCAGGGTAGGTTATCGACGGTACTTGATTTAGTTTATAGGCAACTCGGCGACCTGTTGTTTAGGTAAGTTCGATGAGAAGCTCGACTTGTTAGAGAGGAATCTATAGCGGGGACGAGAAGTAGTTTCCGAAGGATCGGAACGCTGGAATATTAAGCCTCACCACCATGGAAGGGAGTGCGCATGAGCGTGCGACTGATTCAAGTTTGTTGTCTGTTTAGTTTGGTGCTTGGATTCGCCGCTTCTGAAATGGCCAGTGGTTTTGATGGGCGCGGGCAGTCACGAGGAAGAGTCGAGAGTACAAATTTCGTTGTTTATGCTTCGGATTATCGTTTAGCCACGCAGGTCAGTCAGAGAGCTGAAGCATATCGTAAGTCTTTAGCAATTGAATGGACCGGTCGAGAATTGGCTCCCTGGAGTCATAAGTGCCCGATCGAAGTGGAGCTAGGGGGCGCCTCGAGTGGCGAAACCAGTTTTGCGTTTGTGGATCAATCCAATGGACGTGGGTATCCCATTGAATGGCAGATGAAGATTCGGGGCCCCTATCAGCGGATCCTAGATTCGGTTCTGCCTCACGAGATTACACATACTATATTTGCAACGCATTTTGGACAGCCGCTACCGAGGTGGGCCGATGAAGGTGCGTGCACGATGGTTGAGCATGAGCTCGAAAAAAACAAGAATCACCAATTGCTGATGGAGTTCTTACATTCTAAGCCATCTATGGGGATCCCGTTTAATCGTATGTTTGTAATGCGATCTTATCCTCGTCAAATTCTTCCGCTTTACGCACAAGGCTACAGCGTAGCGAAATTTCTAATCTATCAAGGTGGTAAGCAAAGGTTTGTTCAGTACATTGGCAAGGGGCTAAAACAGGATGAGATGAATCGCGGTTCTGCGGGGTGGAGTGCGGTGACCGCGGAATTTTATGGGTACAAGGATTTGTCTGAACTGCAGACTTCGTGGATTAAGTGGGTGGGGGATGGTAGCAATGAAATTGCCTTAAAAACGGCTGGAAATCGGTATTCAAAAATGGTTTCCGAACAAGGTTCAGAATCCACCTTCGCAATCAACCCGAAGCCATCTGAGAAGGTTGCTGCACTGAATATGGGTGGAGCTAAAACAAATTTTTCTGAACAGATTGCCACTTCGCCGGAGAGCCGTAAATCGTCGGAGAGTGGAGAGAATCTCGTTTTCGAGATTCCAATCTACCGACACCCCAAAAATATGACTCAGGGTTCCAAGCCAATTTTACGTTGATGCCTTAAATGCTAGATACGACTGGGCTGGATACGATTTTGATAACGCAGCGATTGGTTCAGGGTAGGCGATATGAGTTTCTGGAAAGTGTTGTTCGGTAAGCGTCAATTTACTTACTTTGATGATGCCTATGCTTTAACGCGCGAATCGCTCTGGAATTCACTGCAAAGCACATTGAAGTCTGAACGCTACGCAAACCAGCCGGTTTGGCTTGTCGTTCATTTTTTTGACACGTTTACCTGGCTGCAAGACCGGCTTGATGAAAGTGGCATTCCCTACGAGGTTGAGACGTCGGAAATAGATGCTAAGCGGTTGAGCTATGATGCGGGTGTCACTCAAAATGGAATTCGGTTGGTGCTCGCCAAGTCGCTCTTGTCTGTCGGTGACCATTCCAGTTCGGATGTGGATTTAGAGCGATCTCTAGCGGTGATCGTTCTCGAACGCCATCCGCTGCTAAAACATGACCTTCGAATTGAAAGAATTGCACGCTCCCTCCCAATTCGCGTCGAGTACGGCCATTATCTTTCGCTTGACGATTCCGTGGTTCGAATGGTAGTCAACGATGCAACGCTTAAGATTTTGCAGCAAATGGGATTTAATGATCAAGAGTTAATCACGAGTACGATGGTGACTCGGCGTCTAAGAAAAGTGCTCCGCCGGATGGAATCAAGCTTTCCATCTGATCGTGATGCAGACTCGGCCGCAGAATGGATCGAACTAAATTCGAAGAATTAGGTCGACTTGTTGAAGTGAGAAATAGAAAACCAGAATGTTTTTAAGCGAGTAGGATTGCGACCGAGAACGCTAACACTGAAATGCACGTGGCGAGGATGGCGAATGAGAATCGCATCCATGGTGAAGCGAGAGCCAACAGTGGGAGCAGGGTAGTCGACACGAAGGCGATGCGGCCCATCATAATCATCGGCATTCGGAATCCAACAGCATCATAGAAAAGACGTTCTAGCGGCAGCCAGACTAACGCCAGCGTGGCGGCACCGACGACCAGGGCTATCTTCAGGCCAAACTCACCCCCGTTCCTCGCTTTGGAGTAGGTGGATGCTGTAATGACAGCTGGAATAATGAATAAGTAACTGGCTCCATTGACGTAAATTGAGGTTAAAAAACTGAGGCCGATCCAGATCGAAAGAATCCCGATCAGCAGAAGTTCCGCTTTCATAAATCTTGTCGCCAGGGTCGCCGCCGCCCCTGCCATAGAAAAGCCCGCCGCCCAGTATCCAATTAAAATAGCCGTAGGATTTTTTGGCCAATCGAGTTGCAAGTGATCGTCTAGGCGAACCAGTTTTTGTAACTCAAATAGGACAATGTACGTCAAAACAATGGTAACTACGGGGAGCATCAGATTCGTAGTTGGAATCGAAATTGCTCGAAAGTCAAAAGACGAAACATCGTCTTTTGACTGTGTAGGATTCTTGATACGCATCACGATCGAGAACACGAATAGAAACAGCGCCAGTCCGGAAATGTAGATAGACCAGTTCGCAGGCCAGCGGAGAATCAATTTTCCAAAAAGATCAAAATAGACTGCTTCGCTGGTGGTCGCAGGAGGGAGGGAATCGAATTGCTCAATTTGTGAAGAGTTGAGCAGTGCCAGCGTTAGGCCAAGTGCATTGTTTCCATGGTGCTGCATACTTCCGAGATCTCGATTTTCAAAATTATCTTCGGCTGTGTGGTAATACTTAACATTACCTATGTAGGCGAAGTTATAGCCATGCATGCCGGCACGCTTGAAGATGGAAAAGTCAGTATCTCGGGGGAGGCGTTTGTAGATTTCGAAAAAAAGTGAGGATGCAAATTTTGGGCCGTCGATTCTGCTAAAGACGGTCAGTAGGTCATAGCTTTGAAGGCTGGTTTCAAACATGCAGCTAGGCCCGCTGGTTCCGCGAGCTTCAAGGTTAATCACAACACCGATCTGCTGAGCGAGTGAATGTTTGTCGACAAACATTCTGGCACCGAGCAGTCCAAATTGGGCGTTAGGATTTCGTTCTTCTCCGTCGGTGATTAAGAAAATAACCTCCCGTTCAGAAACTGGTTTGCTGGCAAGTATTCTTGCGATTTCCAGCAGCGAAGCGACCGCTACACCGTCGTCACTTACTCCAGGGCCACTGGTTACCGAATCGTAGTGTGCTACCAAAAGCAGTGGCTTTTTTGTTTTGGATAGCGGTTCGGTGCGGATTCTCCTGGCGATAATGTTGGTCAGGTCGATATCAAGGTTTGCTGGCAGAACGAGTTGGTTTAGGCGGGGAACTGATATAGTGCCATGCTGAAGTTCGACCTCATATCCCAGAGCTTCAAACTGAGATGTAATATTATTCCTTACTTCACTGTGAGCAGGACTGCCTGGAGGGTGGGGGATAGTGTCGTCCATTATCGATCGAAGGATTCGATCGGCTCGCTCCGCAGAGAAACTATCCTCGGAAATAGAACTGGGTAATGGAGTTGGTGGACGATAGGAGGTCACGCTGGCCCAGGCGATCGCGATCCAGATCAAAAGAGATGTGATTAACGGCCACGAGGCGGGTGGTTGATTTCCGGGCGTGGTTGGATCGGTGGGCACTGGTTATTTTTTTCCCAGTTGACGTTTCGATTGGAAAAAGTTCGTAAGAATCATGCCGCATTGGGGGCCAAGGATTCCCGGTATAACTTGGGCTTGATGATTTGTGCGTGGGTCAGTCAATAATTCGTAAAGCGAATGTACCGCTCCGCCTTTAGGGTCGGATGCTCCAAAGACGACGGTTGGAATCCGTGCCTGAAGAATGGCGCCCGCACACATGGGGCAGGGCTCAAGAGTTGCGTAGAGAACGCAATCTTCCAGTCTCCAGTCACCAACGGCCTCAGCCGCTTGGGTGATTGCCAGCATTTCCGCATGGGCAGTTGGATCCCGCAGTTGTTGGCATAAATTATGTGCGGCTCCAATGATTCGTTGGCCTTTTACAATCACGGCACCCACGGGAACTTCATCGAGTTGACTCGCTGCAAGTGCCTGGTCGAACGCGAGCTTCATGAAGTGCTCGTGAGGAAATATCTCAAGATTCATAAATGGTTTTCGATAATTGAATTAATTCAGTGTAGGCCTAAACGAATTACCTCGTTCGTAAGAGCTTTATTTTTTGGGGATCGAAGAGAATTTCCGGAGTTTGATATTTTTGTATTCCGCGACTGTCATAAAGCTACAGAGACCCATAGGTTTGCAGAGCGTGGTGTCTCCGCGAAGTGATATCTTTTTCCCTTTGATGTTTTTGTCGACAACCTTTTCGCCATCAATCCAGACCTGAATGGTTTCTGGTTGCACTCGAACCCTTATTTTATACCACTGATTTTTTTCAAACTTTAAATACGAGCAGGTGTCGTTGCGAGAGGCATCCTGATCGTCGATGCAGGATAAGCCAACCGTTGAGCCTCCCCAGCCGCCGACTATCAAAGTGCAATGGGATTCTTCGACAGGAAAAGTCAGACCGCAGAAGAAATCGATTCCATCCGTCTTTCTTGCTTCTAGCGAAATTTCGTAATTGGTTTTTGGGAGGTCATCGCGTGTAGAGCTGATCCCGGTAAAAGGATCTCCCGCCTGAAGTTCAATGCGACCGTCTTTGATTTCGCAGTCTCCTTGTCCACCAAACTCAATGGTTTCCCAGCCCTCAAGTGATTTTCCGTCAAACAGGGATTTCGGTTTGGAGGTCCATTTCGGTTCCGGCTCTTGTTTCTTTTTCTGCGGATCCTGTGTTTGAATTTTAGCTCGGCTTGAATTTTGCAACGTTTGAAATGGTCGGGGGGCGAAAAGCAGTGCCGCTTGTGTGTCCTGGATATTGCTGCAGATGACAAAAAGTAAAACAACAAAGAGCGGGGAAAAGGCGCGGGTCAAATTCATAGTGAGCACAATTTTCATTAAATGGGGCCACGAATTACAAGGATTCCGTCGGGCAGGTCGGAATTACGGCGTCCCCTCAATATAACCGCGTGTTTCGCGGATGAAAACCGAATATTGGCTTAGTCGGGGGGAGACCTGCGAGAAATCAGATTTCGGATATAATGAAAAAAATTTTATTGAAAGTTGATCGGATGCAAATTCAGTGGTTCCCCGGGCATATGCACAAAGCACGGGTTCAAATAAAGGAGACCCTGCCCAAGGTTGACCTTGTCATCGAGGTGCTTGATGCGCGGATTCCGTACAGCAGTGAAAACCCGATGCTGGCTGAATTGAGGGGAGATAAACCTTGTTTGAAAATTCTAAACAAGGCTGACTTGGCAGATCCTGAGTTAGTGAAGGTTTGGCTAAGGTTTTTCGAAAGACAAAAAAGGATCAAAGCTCGGCCAACGAGCACTGAAGATCGGGGGTCAATTCGTCAGTTAACCCCGTTGATGTCTCAGATGCTTCCTGAAAAAGGAGAAGGGAAGACAATCACCACGATGATTGCTGGAATTCCCAACGTTGGCAAATCCACCATCATTAATATTTTGGCGAATAAGAAAGTTGCGAAGACGGGGAATGAGCCAGCTGTTACGAAAGGGCAACAACGTATCAACATTGGTGACGGCGTGACGCTGCTGGATACCCCAGGTGTCCTTTGGCCTAATGTTGAGAATGTCTACAGCGGCTATCGTTTAGCAACGATTGGCTCGATTAAAGAAACGGCAATGGATTATGCGGACGCCGCATTCTTTTCCGCTGAATTTATGCTTAAACATTATGAGTCGCGGCTGATGAATCGCTATGGCATGGAATCCGTTCCTGCCTCCGCGATGGAATTCATTGAAGAATTAGGAAGGAAACGCGGGTGTTTAAGGAAGGCTGGCATTGTTGATATCGATCGTGCTTCTAAAATTTTTGTGACGGAATTAAGAGCGGGGAAATTGGGGGCGTTGACGCTTGAGACTCCGGAAATGATGGTGTTTGAAAAAGCGGCAACTGTGGAACGCATTGCTGCAAAAGAGAAAGAAAAAGCTGTGAAAGCAAAGAAAAGAAAAGTTGCGTTCAAGGAGAAGAGCAAAGCGAAGAATCGGAAAAGGACGCGTTGATTACTGCTTTTCTTTGCCCGACTGCTGCAGTGGTTGATTCGAAAAAAAATGAAGCACCGTGGAAGACGTGACCAAACGTGTCACTCGGCTTGGGTAGACTTGCCTGACTGAACAAATGTGAAGCCTCCGAGGGATTGGATAGACGTGTCGAACGAAGCAACTAAGTCTGATTTAGACGTGAACTCAAATGATCCCCGAGTGTTTTTGGGGTTTGAAAGACCACCTTTGGTGACTGCTTCGGAGTGGTTGCTTGAGCGTTTTCGGTTGGAATTGCCGGGCGAAGCACGGTTCGATTTGTCGAACGTTATTGTCGTAGTACCAACGATGCGGGCGCAAAATCGTCTGCTTCAATTAATGGTAAAGCAGGTAGAAGGCTTGGAGGGTTTTTTTACACCTCCGCGAATCACGACGCTCGGACAACTGCCTGAGTTTTTGTACAGCGCGGCGAAGCCATTAGCATCCGATTTGACGCAGCAACTTGCCTGGGCAAAAGTATTAGAGCAATCATCGGAAGCACAGATTGAGTGTTTGACTGGTCGAGACGATATCGAGGATGGGTATGACTGGCGGCCGATGGCGACACTTGTTTCAAGTCTCCATGCCAGATTAGCCAATGATATTTGGAGTTTTAACAGTGTTTCGCGAGAAGTTAAGAACTATAAGGGCTTTCTGAAAGAGGAGGGAGCTCGATGGGATGTTCTGAGCGATCTACAAAAGCGTTATTACAAGATTCTCGGCGAAGTTGAATTGTGGGATAAACAGGCCGCTCGTAATTTTGCGGCCGCTGGTTTGATGAAGGCGAATGAAATTCGCTGCCAAACGGATTTCGATATCGTCTTGGTGGGGACGGCAGATATCAATCGTTCCGTCGCTGAAATGTTAAAGCAAATCCGAACCGTGAATTCAAAACAGGTTTCCGTTTTAGTCGCTGCTCCGAATTCGATGGCTGATGCTTTTGATGAGATTGGTTCTCTGGAAACCAGTTACTGGGTTAACCACGTCGTCGATTTTGCAGATGAAAAGATCCTTGTGGCTGATCAGCCTGCTGATCAGGCAGATGGGGCCGCGAGCTTCATTACTAATTTATCTTTCGAGTTGTCTGCCGATCAGATTACGATTGGCGTACCCGATCCAACGATTATCCCGCAGTTGGAGCGGACGTTGAATTTAGTTCAGCTGAAGCATCGAAACCTCGCGGGCGTTGAATTGACGCAGACGGGACCGGTTCGTTTATTGTTGGCCTGTCGTGATTATCTTGAAAGTCAAAATTATACAAATTTCGCTGCTTTGATTCGGCATCCTGATTTATACCGTTGGCTTTGTATCCAGGTGGAGGATGACGGCTGGCTCCAGTCGCTGAATGACTATCAAAATAATAATCTTCCAAGTTTGTTGGGGTTGCTCGATGTTGATGCATTTGGGAACCCGGAATTGATTTCTACGACCTTCGATCCGACGGATGATGGGGCCCAACGGCGAGCGGCTCGACTCGCCGACTCAACACGGATCTTGAATCAAGTGCATCAGGCGTTGGCAGAATTGTTAGTTTCTTTAGCTGGTGGTGCAGACGCCAAAGTGCTTCCCATTCGGGAATGGGCAACGCCGTGGATCAAATTACTACAACAGATATACGGTGGATTCGAATTTGAGCGTCATGATGTGGTTGGGCTCAAAACCCTGAAGGCTTGTGAGGCCGTTTGCCTTGCACTCGCGGGTCAAAATGCAGTTCCCGAGCAATTTGGAACTGAGGTTTCGGCGAATGAATCTCTTACGTGGGCCCTGGAGTCTGCTGCGGAGCATCGCGTGGTCGAGTCGCCTGATCCTGAATCAATTGAACTCGCGGGGTGGCTTGATCTAGCGTTGGATGATGCACCGGTAATGGTGATCACCAGCGTGAATGATGAATTCGTCCCAACCTCTGAAGTAGGGCATCAGTTTCTTCCCAATGAGTTGTGTAAAGAACTGAAAATTCTCGATAATGACCGGCGATATGCACGCGACGCCTATGCATTAACAGTTATTTCATCGGTGCGTGATAACTTTTTGCTGATCGCTGGTCGCAGGTCCAGCAGCGGTGAGCCGAGGCGACCAAGTCGATTGTTGTTCACTGATCCAGAGACTTCGGCGCGGCGTGCTAAGGCATTTTTTGACTATGGTGGGAATCCGGAGTCAAAGCTTTGGATTACTTCGCAAACTGAGTTCCCAAATGGGCAACAAATAGAAATCCCTGCTCCCAGCGCTGCGGTTCCAAAAAATATATCGGTGACGAAATTTAAGGATTTCATTCAGTGTCCTTATCGTTTTTACCTCAAGCACATTATGCGATTGCAAGCCACCGATGATGATTGGCGTGAGCTCAGTGGCGGCACGTTCGGAGATTTGGCACATAACGTCCTCGAGGCCTTTGGAAAGAGCGAGGTGCGAGACACGACCGATGAAAATCGGATTCGAGAATTTCTCTTTGATAAGCTGAACGAAATGGTGAGCTTTCAATTTGCAGGATCCCGCTTGCCGGCGGTTCGTATTCAAATTGAGCAGTTGCGACTAAGGTTCGAGCGATTTGCTCAGAAGCAAGCGGAAATGCGGCGAGATGGCTGGCGGATCGTTAGTACAGAAGAGCATCTGTTTCATAATTTTGACGTCGATGGCACACCATTTGTGATCAATGGGAAAATTGATCGCGTGGATCAGCATGAAATTTCGGGGCAGGTCGCTGTGTGGGACTATAAGACGTCGGACCGGGGGGATCCTCCTGAAAAAGTTCACTACGCAAAACGCAAACAGGAGTGGAAGGATCTCCAGTTGCCACTCTATCGGCATCTCGTTAAGGAAGTGTCTGCGGTGGAGGGAGCTGATTTTGCGAATGTGGCGATGGGGTATGTATTGCTGGCCAAGAATTTGGATGAGGTTGGGTTTCATGCTGCAGAATGGGAGCCCGAGGTTTTAGGCACGGCCGATGAAAAGGCCCGCGAAATTATCCGTAAGATTAGGTTGGGTGAATATGAGATGAGCGGGAAGCCACCGATGTATTCCGAAGATTTTGCAGGTATTTGTCAGGATTTCGTATTTGAAAAAGCTGATTCGCCGGGCGAAGAGAGCACGGAAGGAGAACTACCATGGTAGCTAACACCAGCGTACGTGAATTAGAAGGGTTGTTTCCCAATGAAGTCATTCGAGCCTCGGCGGGAACGGGAAAGACGTTTGCGCTTTCCAATCGGTATCTGAAACTGTTGGCCTCGGGGGTTGAGTGCCAGTCAATTTTAGCGACCACATTTACCAAAAAGGGCGCGGGCGAGATTCTGGATCGAATCATTGGCCGTCTCTCAGATGCTGCGCTCGATGAGCCCGCGGCTGCGAAACTGTCATTGGAACTTGATTGGAAAATCAGTCGGATTAGGGCTCGAGATATATTGCATGAGTTGCTTAGAAATCTTCATCGATTAGAGATCAGCACGCTCGATAGTTTTTTCAATCGCGTGGCGAAAGCGTTTTCTTTGGAATTGCGTTTGCCGCCTAACTGGGAGATCGTTGAGGAGCAAGAAATTAATCGCATGAAGGACCGAGCGATTCAAGCAGTTTTGCGAGACGATTCGGTGGTCGATTTACTTCACATGCTGAGTAAGGGAGAAGCGACTCGTCGGGTTGCATCGATGGTCCGTGAAACAGTCGATCAGATTTACGAGATTTATCGGGAGACTGGACCCGAGCCGTGGTCAAAAATCCCGGCGGCGGGGAAGTTGTTAAGCCGTGAAGAGTTGGACGCGTTGGTTCTTAAGATGGAGTCGATCGATGCGGGGGGGAAACAACTAACGAAGCATTGGGGAGTTGTCACTGAATTCGTGAAGTTAGAAGAGTGGGACAGTTTTATCGAAAACACGTCGTTTCAGAATATGCTGATGGGTGTACCCAAGTACTCTCGAACGAATTTGCCTGCTGAAATCGTTGACGTCTACAACTTGCTGATTCCTCATTGTCGAGCCTTCATTTGTCAGCGTTTGCGGATGCAAAATGAAGCCGTTTGTAAATTGCTTGCGGCTTACGGCCAATTGATCGAAGCTGATAAAAACCGAACTGGTAATTTGCGATTTCAGGATGTGACCGAGAGGTTGCAGGAGTTTGTCGCATCATGGGATGCGGAGCGATTGTCGTTTCGTTTGGACAGTCAGATCCATCATTTGCTGCTGGATGAGTTTCAGGATACTTCGCTTGGGCAGTGGAGCGTGATTCAACCGTTTGCCAGAAAAGTGACCGAAGATTCTGATGTGCTCAAGTCATTCTTTTGCGTTGGCGATCTGAAACAGGCAATTTTTGGTTGGCGAGGGGGAATCGCTGAGATTTTTGATTTAGTTGATCAGCAATTGCCAAACCTGAAATCCGATAGCCTTGCGAAAAGCTGGAGAAGTTCGCAACCGCTGATTGATATGGTGAATCAAGTTTTCATGAATGTGAAGCAGTATTCCTGCGGAGAGGAGTTGATTGAAGAGGAAATTTGCCGTTGGTCCAGCAAGTTTGAAGAGCACACGACCGCACGCGACGAGTTGCGAGGTTACGTTACGGTTGAAATGGCGGCCGATTGTTCTGAGAGTTTAAGGCGTTTTGCCGATACCAAGGATAAAATTCGTAATCAGAATATGATCCAACGGACAGTCGAGCGAATACAACAGCTCGACAATGATCTGCCCGCACATCATAGCATTGGGGTGATCGCTCGGACGAATGATCAGGTATCTGATTTGATATTCGAGCTTCAACAGGCGGGTGTTCCTGCCAGTGAAGAGGGAGGAGGACGCTTAACAGATTCCGCAGCGGTTGAAGCGGTGTTAGCCGTGATGAAGTTAGCAGACCATCCTGATGATAGCATCTCACGATTTCACCTGTCGCATTCGCCACTAGCAGATTATTTGGGGTTGGCACCTGAAACGAAAGAAACCCGATTGGAGAATGTTGCTGCGGCGAGGAAATCGGCGTTAATGGTTCGCGAAGATCTAATCCATGTAGGTTATGGACCTACCGTTGAGAAACTGGCAAAACAACTTGCTGAGCAGTGCACGCGTCGTGAAATATTCAGACTGCAACAATTGGTTCGGGTGGCCTACGATTGTCCATCGGATGATCCTCAATGGTTGCTCCGGCCTGGCAGATTCGTTGCGTTCGTTCGAGATGAAGTGAAGGTAAGTGATCAAAGTTCGGCTCGGGTGCGAGTAATGACGGTTCATAAAGCCAAGGGCTTGGAATTCGATGCGGTGGTCTTGCCGATTAGTTGTTCTTCACGCGGTTGGGCTGGTCAGACACCGACGGTAGTTGCTGGTCGTGATGAACCTACGGCACCGATTAATGTGGCGACCCGCTACATCGGATCAAAATCAAGGAAGTTGCTTCCTAATGACATCCAGGAACTGTTTGATGACGATCGCCGACAGACGATTCGGGAGTCCCTATGTGTGCTTTATGTCGCATTGACTCGGGGGGTGAATGCGACGCATATCATTCTCTCACACGGTGCTAAGCCGGAGCATAAGTCATCAGCTGGGATTTTGCTATCGACCCTGTGTCCTGCGGTCGAACGTGCCGAAGGGCTCCTGTTTCAGCACGGTGAAGCGGATTGGTACTCGTCTTCGAGCGAAGTGGTTGAAGTCGATTCGCATCGTCTAGCTGATTTTTATCCCCCAGAGAATTGGCTGGCTCAAAAGGGAGTCGTTGGTTCTGTGCAGCGGTCTGGGCGTGGACAGCGGAGCGTATTGCCTTCTCAGATCGAGAGTGATTCCACGATAGCTGCGAGCTCCTTGTTTACCTCTGTTTTGAATGCCAAATCGATGCAGCGTGGGTCACTGTTACACGCTTGTTTTGAACAGGTTGGTTGGCTTGATGAAAAGGTTCCCACTCGCGAAGAACTGGAGGTTCACCTCAAAGAGCTGACGACAGAGTTGGTCGATCTTGGTGGAGTGATTGATGAATTTTTTGAAGTTTTGAAGAGCGACAATATTTCTAAATTGCTGTCTCGTGGAACCTATCAAGAGTCTTATTTGATGGAATTTGCGGGAACGGGCGAGATCATTCTAGAAGCAAACCGGCTGGAGGTAGAATGCGAGCGTCGATTTGCAGCGACGGTTGACGGAAATCTTGTGCAAGGCACCATGGATCGCGTTGTTTGGGTGTATCAAGGCAGCCAACTGATCGCAGCGGATATTATTGATTTCAAATCTAATGTCGTCGACGTGGACAACTTGCAAAGTCGGATTGAGTACTATCAACCTCAAATGGAAATCTATCGTCAAGCTGTCAGCCAGTTCGCAAAAATTCCAATGGAAAGGATTGCAACAAGGTTGGTGTTCAGCGATCCGCGGCAAGTAGTTAATTTGGAACTAATAGAATCGAAGGTTGGCTATTCACCGATTCCAAAGTTGCTCGAACCAAAGATATCCGAACCAAAGATATCCGAAACAAAGGTATCCGACACAAAAATACCGGAAGTGAAATCCTCTGAAGAGAAACTTCCCGAAACGCCTTCCGGGGAAGCGGATCCACCGCCTATTGTAGGTAAACAAAAGACTCTTTGGGATTAAAGTGCGGTTTGTGCTCTGCTACTCTGAGCAGTCGTTAAACGAATGCCCAGCATGTCGAGTTAGCTGAGATTTTCTTCGAGATCCCAATTGTCGGGAATGACAGCTTTCTTGATGATAATCGGAATGCCGTCCCGGATAACACAGGTGTCGTGTTCTAGGTTGGTTTGGTCGCGTTTGGATTGATTGATGATCTTCGCGTTTTTACCAATGCAGACGTTTTTATCGACAATTGCCCCTTCGATTACGGTTCCTTCACCGATTTCCAAGAGTGGACTTTGGCGTTCTGATGCTCTCTCTTCGCTGTCGTAGAAGTCATTCCCCATCACAATCGAATTTCGGATGGTAACGTTGGCTCCAATAACCGTTCTCAGTCCGATCACGCTGTTTTCAATAATCGCACCGGCTCCAATTTTACATCCATTGGAGATTAAGCTGCTGGTAACAGTTGCTCCGCTCATCCGAGTTGGAGGTAGGAATCGAGCACGCGTGTAGATGGGAGAACCGGGTTCCATCAGTTCGAATTCGGGGTCGTCGGTCGTGAGATTTAAGTTGGATTCGTAAAACGAACGAATCGTACCGATGTCTTCCCAGTAGCCGTCGAACAAGTGCATCTGAACATGATGGCTATGGATGGTTGCCGGGAAAACTTCGTTTCCAAAGTCAGTGTGTTCGGTTCCTGACAATACTTGGGTTAACAGTTTTCGATCGAATACATAAATCCCCATGCTGGCAATGCAATCCCGCCCCTTCGAGTCGACACCATGACTGTCAATCCAATCGGCATCAGTACTGACGGCGTCAATTTCTGCATCGGTTTGTGGTTTCTCAACAAAGTCTTTGACCCTCCCATCGTCATCAACTTTTACGACGCCAAATCCTTTTGCATCTTCTCGGGAAACGGGCATGCAGGAGATGGTCACGTCGGCACCGCTCTTGATGTGGGTGTCTATTAATTCTCCGTAATCCATTCGGTAGAGTTGGTCGCCGGATAGAATGACGACGTAATCAATCCCAGGTTGATTGAAGTAAACGAGATTCTTGCGAACAGCATCAGCAGTACCTTGGTACCAATCACTTCCGTCACTCAACGTTTCCTGAGCGGCAAGCAATTCGACAAAGCCGCCGCTGAAATTATCGAACGAATAGGCTCGTCGGATGTGTCCATGGAGACTCACGGACATGAATTGAGTTAAAACAAAGACTCGATTAATTCCACTATTGAGACAATTCGAGATTGGAATATCGATCAGTCGGTACATCCCAGCCAGGGGCACGGCAGGTTTGCTGCGAATTGCTGTGAGCGGAGCTAATCTTGATCCACGTCCGCCGCCGAGTACTAAAGCAACCGCATTTCGCATTTTTAAATCCTGCGTGTTTTTGAACAGTATCTGTTGGAGTTCGTTAACCCTTCCCAAAAGTTAACCCTTAGACCAAAAATTCACAAGGTATCGAATCGTTAAGTCCTGCCATCAGAGTCAGGTTTCGACCATTAGCTGGTTTAAAATTAGATAAGATTTTTATTGATTTGATCCGCTGGCGCGAGTGGATTCTCAACTCAGTAAAGGATTTGAATCGGGTTTAAAACATTCTGTGCTGTGAGACGCTTGGGACTTCCGCCAAAATTAAACCGTCGCACAGATATTCGATTCGAAATTTTGTTTTGCTGAGAAAATTCAGTGGCTACCGTTTGTGTTAGTCAGCCAATTCGTCCATGTCGGAAACATCGTGGCTCTGAGGCAAATCGGCAAGTTCTTCGAGTTGGAATAGATCGAGAAAGCGGTCCGTGGTTGAGTAATATTTGATTTTAGAGTTCGATTCGCCAGCCTCGACAGCCAATAGCTCTCTTTTAACCAATTGAGCGAGGACTCCTCCGCTCGGTTTAAGCCGGATTTTGTCAACCAAATCCTTCGTGGCTGGTTGGTTGTAGGCAACGATGGCCATCACATCGATTGCCGATTGGCTCAGTCGAACTTGCCGATTACGACCGAAGAAATCTTGTTGGAATTCAGCAAGTTCCGGGTCGAGTTTCATTTTGAAAACCCCCCCTTCGGAATCGATCCGAAAGGCGGCATTTTCTTTTTCGTATTTGGCGTTGAGTTCGCGGACGGTTTGGGTGACTTCTTTGGGACTCACATCGCGAAGCACTGCAGCAATCTTTCGACTATTTAGCGTAACGCCTTTGGGGGCACCTACGAATAAGATTGATTCGATAATTGACTCAGGAGAAATTGGACAACCGGCATTGTCATCAATTTCCGGGGCTGCTTCCACTTCCTCGAATGTGGTACTATCAGCCCGACTCGGTTCAGTGATTGACGAATGGTCGGGTTCTTGGATTTCCTCGGGAGAATCGCCTCGTGTTTTTAAGGCATCTGCGTAAGCTTGACTGAGTTGGTCTAGAGAGAATTCTTCCTCATCATCGCCTTCGTCATCGCCTTCGTCATCGAATTCTGCATCGTAGGTGTCACCGTCCTCAACGGGTTCCTCCATTACCGAATCAGTCAAAGGCTCCAGTGCTTCTGGATCTGAGCAGTCATTTTCGGAATTGTCTTCACGTTGATCAGTCATAGCGTTAGCTTAAGGGAGACGTCGGCAGTCTCGCAAGTCGGAGTCACTGCTACTAGCTAAAAGCGGTAATATTTGAGCCTCTGCTTTCCCAGATTGAATAAAATTACTTAGCGTGGTTACCTATTTTTACTGGTCGATTGCTTTTAGAATTAGGTTAGGCGGCAATATTGAAATTCGCTTTCTTACGGGGATTGATCGTGTTGAAATTTTGTTTGATGGGTTGGTCGGTCGGTGTACTTTGTTTTGCTGCCACGACTTCCGTTTGGGGGGTTCAGTCGAGTTTGGTCAGCGTGCCACCGACGACTTCAGACTTGAGAGTTCAGGTTGAGAATGCAGAATCAACTTCTCGAAAGAATATGGTTGCTTCTGTGCATCCTTTGGCAACGCAAGCTGGTGTCGACGCGTTTGCCAATGGTGGCAATGCGATTGATGCCGCAATAGCGACCGCTTTGACACTTGGGGTTGTTGATAATTTCAATTCGGGAATCGGCGGCGGATGTTTTATACTGATTCGCACTGCAAAAGGAGAAGTGTACGCAATTGATGGTCGCGAGATGGCTCCGTCAGCAGCGACACAGGATCTTTTTCGGGATGCAAAGACTCGTTTTACTAATCCAAGTCAGACTGGCCCGTTGGCCAGTGGTGTTCCGGGAGCATTAAAGGCTTACGCACAGGCAGTCGCGCAGCATGGGCGATTAGATCTGCGGGCTTCATTAAAAAAGGGAATGGAGGCAGCAGAGGGCGGGTTTCAGGTAACCGAGGCGTACGCTGCGAAACTTAGAATTGCGAAAAAAGCGATGCTGCAATTCCCTGGAGCTGTCAACGTTTTTTTCCGACCTGATCCAAAGACTGGGCTAATCGAGCCTTATCGAGCTGGAGAGATTTTAAAGCAATCTGATTTGGCAAAAACCTACCGTAAGATTTCTCAAGAAGGGACTGACTGGTTTTATCGCGGCGGGTTTTCTGAGTTGGCGGGGCAGTGGATGGAGGCCAATGGTGGAATCATGACGGCCAACGATTTTGCCAAATATAAAACCGTAAATCGGAAGCCAGTTCGATCAGAGTATCGAGATTTTGAAATCTACGGATTTCCGCCTCCAAGTTCTGGTGGAGTGCATGTTGCCCAAGTGCTCAATATTCTTGAGCAGTTCGATTTGGCTGAGATGTATCAAAGCGACCGAGTAGGATTTTATCATGTGGTGGCAGAAGCGATGAAGCTTGCCTTCGCAGATCGAGCTTTCTGGTTGGGGGATCCGGATTATGTAGATGTCCCGCTGGGCTTGATTGAAAAGAGTTACGCTAAAGAGCTTGCCGGTAAGATTAAGATGGACTCCGTGTTAACAACGGATCACAATATTCCCCCCAATGCTGCGACTGATTTTTTTGAGCGACATACGACTCATGTTGCTGCGGCAGACAGTGAAGGTAATTGGGTGGCTTTGACCACCACGGTTAACACAACATTTGGCGCTAAATACGTCATTCCGGGAACGGGGGTGATTATGAATAATCAGATGGATGACTTTGTTGCCTTCCCCGGCAAACCGAACGCATTCGGTTTAATTGGTGGTGAAAATAATGCAGTTGCGTCCGGGAAGCGACCACTCTCCAGTATGAGTCCGACGATTGTCCTGAGGGATGGTCAGCCAGTTTTGACCGTCGGAGCGGCGGGTGGGCCAAAAATTATTACCGAAGTCTTATGGGCCATTATTAACCATCTTGATTTGGAAATGCCAATCGGCGAAGCAATTGCGGCGCCTCGCTTGCATCATCAATGGGCTCCCAAACAGTTATTGTTAGAAACGACTTTTGATAAAAAGATGGCGGAGCAATTAACGGCTAAGCAACATCAAATTAAACGCTCTCGATCGATGGGGATCTGTCAGGGGATTACATTTGATACCAAGACGGGAATCTTTACCGGTGCTTTTGACCCGCGCACGACTGGCAGTGCCGCGGGTGAGTAATGATTATATTGCAATTGAGTTGCCGGGGGTGATTGAGCCATTGGTTCCAACCGTAGGCAACTGGGCGCGAACAAGATGAAGTCAATTAGTTTTCTCAGTTGGAATTTGAATTTGCTGGAGAACTCCCACGCAGCTCCCGTGGGCTGGCGAATGGATCAAGCTGAATCGCTCGTCCGTGAACGCGTGCTGGCAGTCGATCCGGACTTTGTTTGTTTTCAAGAATTGCCAGGGTTGGTGCCTTACGTTGAGACGCATGACTTGATTCCTGCAAATACGGTCAGTCACTCCGGAAACTTAGCGACACTCGTGCGACGGGAATTATTGGATCAGGTTGAAAGCAGGGCAGTCGGGCGAAGCGCGGTTTTATCAGCGATTGAATCTGCCGGGATAAGTATCGCAAACGTACATTTACCACCCGGCGGCCATGGGAAAGCGGAGCGGTTAGCTGTGATTGAGCGAATTGTTTCCATCTGTCCAACGCCCAAATTACTGGTGCTCGGTGATACCAACACTCGGATCGGTGAAACGTCAGCGATTGAAGGGTTGGGAGTTCGCGGGGAACTGCCGCCTGCTCCGACTTGGGATAGCCGTCGCAACCGATTTCGGGCTGAAGGGAAAAGATTTACAGCATATTTCACTCGCTATTTTCATAGTGACGGAGTGAGGGTGAAGGATGTCAAGGTTTTCAATCAGTCGTGGAATGTAGACGGAGCCCATTTTTTTCTCTCAGATCATTTTGCTTTAGCGGGTCGGGTGGAATGCCTGTCGTCGTTGTAGACTGTGAAGAAAAAAGGCGAGTTCCGTTGAGGTTTGCGGAAACCTTTTGAATTGAATAGGACCTTGGCAAAAACTGTAATCCTTTCAATAATCAAGGGCTACTTATTGACTAACTCGCCATCCGTAAAGAAATACTTTGGAATGCAATCATGAGCGCAAATACTAGACTCGAGGAATTAGGATTTGAATTGCCCCCTGCTCCCTCGGCAGTTGGTGTTTACAGACCTGCGATGATCGTTGGAAATCTGTGTTACACATCAGGCCATCTTCCAGTCCAGGCTGACGGCTCTTTGATGATTGGCTGTACTGGGCGCGATGTTGACCAGCAGGGAGCTTATCTAGCTGCTCGCCAATCTGGATTGACGATGCTCTCTACCCTGCGATCCGAGCTCGGAACACTCGATAGAATCAAGCGAGTCGTGAAATTGTTTGGAATGGTTTGTTGTACCGATGAATTCACTCAGCAGCCTGCGGTCATTAACGGGTGTAGTGAGTTGATGTCTGCCGTGTTTGGCGAAGAAGCTGGTGTTGGCACACGGAGTGCCGTGGGGGTCAATTCATTGCCACTTGGTGTTACCGTGGAAATTGAAGGAATCTTCGAACTTCATGATTAGTCAGTGATGCGGAGATTGTTGTTGATTTAAATTCGTCTCATTGAAATAACTTAAATATGTTTGAACATCAGTATCCTAGTGCGGATGGCGTTTCTGAAAAATTAGCCATCGCAATTCGACATATTGAATTCGCACGAAACTACAGTCGATCACTATTGGATGGGCTGGACGATGAAGATTGGTTTTGGAGCCCCGATCAATTCACGACTCACATTGCGTGGCAGGTTGGCCATCTGGCGATGTCTGAATACGGTCTGACGTTGTTTCGTCAGCGTGGTCGCGACTTAAGCGTAGATCAGCAACTGATGTCCAGCAAGTTTCGAAAGCTGTTTATGCGTGGTACGCAACCGATCGCGGATCGGAATGCGTACCCAGATCCAAGCGAGATCCTCGATGTTCTCGATCGGGTTCATGGGCAGATGCGAATCGAGATTGTTGGGTTTGATGGTCCACAGTTAGACGAACCCCTCGACCCTCCTCACGCCGCCTATGCCACTCGTTACGGGGCGCTTTTGTTTGCGGGTGACCACGAGATGATTCATTCCGGCCATATTGGAATGCTTCGCCGTTTGATGGGAAAAGACCCAATTCGATAGCCACAGGCGTGATAATGTCAACAAAACTGGTTCAAACAAGATCTCTCACTAAAAAGTTTGGCGACTTTACAGCTTTGGATTGTTGTTCTTTGGAGATTCAGGAAGGTGAGGTATTCGGGTTGCTTGGCCCCAACGGAGCCGGCAAATCCACATTCCTTCGCCTGTTACTAGGGTTTCTGAAGCCCTCAGCGGGAACAGCTGAAATCAGAGGTTTGGATTGTCTTCATCAGCGGGTTGAAGTTCATCGAATGGTCTCCTACTTGCCTGGTGATGCGCGGCTATTTCGGATGATGCGTGCTCGTAAAATGCTTGAAATTTTTTGTGGATTTCGCGAAGACGCGAGTTTCGAAAAGGCGGTAGAAATTTCCGATCGATTGGAGCTGGATTTGTCTCGTTGGGTCGGCCTGATGTCGACTGGGATGCGGCAGAAATTGGCGTTGGCGATTACGCTTTGCAGCGAGACACCATTGGTGATTTTAGATGAGCCGACGGCCAACCTTGACCCGACAGTTCGTGGACGCGTGATGGAGTTGGTCAACGAAGCGAAGCTAGCTGGCCGCACCGTGATTTTTTCGTCGCACGTTCTGCCGGAAATCGAGGATACGTGCGATCGAGTCGGCATCTTACGTGCTGGTCATTTGGTCCACTTGGAGTCAATCAGTCGTTTAAAAAAGCAGCATCGAATTCTCGCGGAACTCAAAGGAGACCTTCCGCAGTTGCCAGAAGGCTTGCGTGAATCCATCGTGATCAAACAAAACGGTAATTCCGTGCAAATCGAAACACCGGGAGAACTGTCGGCGGTTTTAAGGTGGTTATCGGACGCGCCCATCTCGGACGTCTACATTCAGCCTGTGGGGTTGCGGGCTGTTTACGATCGTTTTCACCACCCGTCCCCGATCACATCGCAGGCGGAGGCCGCCGTATGAACCGTCCTCTGTTAAAAAAGTACATTGCCGAAGGCTTGTTACTGTTCGTGGGGTTAGCCTTAGGCGTTTTCGCGTTTTGTTGGTTTCGTGTTTGGGTCGTAGGAGAACTGGATACTGCTCAATTTCGTCAGATCATAGACCTGCTTCCCAAGGATTGGCGAAAATTTGCAACGGTCGATTTTGATTGGTTAGTTTCGTACCTGGGCAGAACTTCATTGACCCTCAATGAACCGATGTTGATTTCATTGGTTTGTGCATGGGGGTTAGTCAGGGGTTCGGACGTTGTCAGCGGGGAGTTAAGTCGTGGGACGATGGAATTGCTGCTGGCTCAGCCTGTCAGTAGACGAAGGATATATCTGCAGCATGCCGGGTTAACGCTGGCGATGATGTCCGGATTAATTTTGGTATGCTGGCTTGGCATGGCGTTAGGGATTTGGACAACGAGTGTAGAAGAAACAACCTATCCGTCGATTCAAATTCCGTTAATCGACTATTCCATTCCATTGAGTTTTTTGCCGTCGAAAACTACGGTGGTCGCAATGAGTTCCGAAGTGAATCCCCTGCTCTTTTTCCCGGGGCTTTTAAATTTGTTTTGCCTGGGATTTTGTATGAGCGGATTCGCAGCTTTTTGCTCCTCGTTGGATCGCTACCGCTGGCGAACTCTGGGGATTGTGGCCGCGTTCTACTTTTGCAATGCCGGGGTTCGGATGCTCGGAATGGGGTCTGAGAAGTATTGGTGGGCAAAGCACTGTGGTTTGTTTGGACTTTACCATCCGGCGGCCGTAATCAAGCAAACGGATGCCGACGTAGCGAACTACTATGCAATCCTAAGGTATGACCCGGATGGCACATTGGCCGGATTGGCGTTGCTGCCAAATTGCCTGCTATTAGTGTTGATTGGGATTTGTTTTTACTCGGTTGGTTTGATGATTTTCCAGAAACGTGATATCCCCGCGCCGATGTAGGACTCAGCAGATTCTCAGCTTGAATATTTAGGGTTGATTGAAGCTTGGCGAGAATCTTTCTCGTTTACCACCCGTGTCGGTTTTTCAGCCACTCAATTTGTCCAAGGTGATGGCGGTTGTGCCAGAGCGCACGAGCGAGGGTTTGTCGGAGGGAGAGAATCTCTCCAACTTCGGGGTGAAAGAAAGTGCGGTCAAGATCTTCGTCGTTTAGGTTTTCGATTAAAACGGCCCATCTTGCATGAAGTCCATCCATCAGAACCAACGACGGTTCAAGTTCTGATTCTCGCGCATCGTACGTTTCTGACCATTTGGTTTCATTAAACGTTTTGATCAACGGCGAGGCTTCCGTCAGTGCCCACTTAAACCGTATGTACGTATTTAATTGGCTGTCGGCGAGGTGATGGACAATTTGTCGAATGGACCAGTTGCGATAGCGAACTTTTAGTTGTTCTGAATTCAACGAGTCAATTGAATTTCTAATTTCCGCGGGGCAACTTCTCAGTTCCTCCAGCTGCAGAATTAGCGTCTCCGTGAGTTCCGATTCGACGTACTCGCCGACAGGGAATTCTGGTGGTTCATTGTTCGTAATCATGAGATTATTTCGGGGTGTTAGTTTTGAAGGCTAGACCGCTGCAGCTTAAGCGTTTTCTAAGCGAAGGTAATTTTTTGCATTTGTATAACAAATGTTCTCAACCAACGTGCCCATGAATTGGAAATCATTTGGGAGGATTCCCGCCTCTATGTCATTTCCAAGCATGTTGCAGAGGATGCGACGAAAGTATTCATGTCTGGTAAACGACATGAAACTTCTTGAATCGGTAAGCATCCCTACGAACCTCGATAACAGCCCGGTATTGGAAAGTGTATTGAGCTGCATTTCGATTCCCTCCTTTTGATCAAGGTACCACCAGCCCGAGCCAAACTGCATTTTGCCCGGTCCTGAATCACTCTGGAAATTACCCAGCATGGTACTGATGAGATAGTTGTCGGAAGGGTTCAGGTTGTAAACGATTGTTTGAGGTAACGCGTTTTCCTGGTCGAGTTGATTTAGGAAAGCGCCGAGTGAGCGTCCCTGGGAAGTGTCACCCATCGAATCACATCCGATATCACGCCCGATTCCGTTGAAGAGTCGAGTATTGTTGTTCCGCCAGACGCCAGTGTGAAATTGATTTGTCCAGTTTTTTTCTGCATCCATGCGAGCTAATTCAAGAAGCATGAATGTCGAAAATGTTTCATGCTGCTGTGGATCGGCGGTCACACCGTTCATTGCCGCATCAAAGATGCTGGATGCAGTTGCTTTGTCACAAAAGGCTGCCGGGACGAACTCGCAGCCATGGTCGGAAAGGCGAGCTCCCATGGTGTGGAAAAATTCATGGCGATTTCGGAGTGCGGACAGTAAATCGTCAAGTGAATTTATTACGATGCCGGAAGCAGATTCAAGCTTGGCAATCCAAGGTTTAAATTCTTCCGGGCGATGTACGAATAACGCCCAATCCGGACGAAAACAGGGGTAGACCTTGGTCTGAAATTCAGAGTCGGCAATCTGCTGGTGAAACTCTAGTGAGTCGGTGGGATCATCCGTGGTGCACAAAGCAGTAACTTTGAAATGTCTGAGGATGCCCTGAGTGGTCAAATCGTCTCGCTCTGCTATCTGGGCATTGCATTGGTTCCAAATTGTCTCTGCATTTTCTTCGCATAATAATTCATCAATATTGAAAAAACGTTTTAACTCAAGGTGTGTCCAGTGGTAGAGCGGGTTTCGAAGTGTGTGCGGTACAGTTTTCGCGAACGCAATGAATTTGTCTTTGGGGGATGCATCTCCGGTGATTAAATTTTCGGAGATTCCATTGGCCCGCATCGCTCGCCATTTGTAGTGGTCGTGGTTGATCCACATTTCGAATAGGTTTTCAAACTGTCGATTCGAGGCAATGTCGCCCGGTGAGAGGTGGTTGTGGTAATCAATGATTGGTTGGTCGCAAGCGTACTCGTGGTAAAGGCGGCGACTCGCTTCGGTGGCCAGTAAAAAGTCTTCGTTAATAAATGTCATTTGAGTAGTTCTCTAAAAAGCAAGTCAAACGTGAAGGCTGAAAACAAATTACCTGAGTCCGCTGCGCGTACCGTTTTGCGAATTTTCAAGGATGAGGTTTTCAATGTATTGTCGCCGGTTGGGCGGCCGCGGGTGCGTGCTCAAAAACTCAATGGGTTGAGATCCGGTGGCTGATGATTCGAGGATGTCGATGACCTCGATCATATGGGTAGGATCATATCCGGTTAGAGCCATTAATTTAACGCCCCAGCCGTCAGAAGCGAGTTCATCTGCTCGGCTGTATTGAAGGCCAATGAACCAATCGGCAGCATCGGCGGCCATTTTAGTTCCTCTGGATTGGGAATTTATCCGGTTCGTCGTGGTTTCATCGAATACTTCCAATCCAGAAAAAACACCTTGGATAAAGTTGCTCTTTGCGAGGCGTTGGGCGGCATGCCGTTCGATGACGTGACCAATCTCGTGACCAAGGACTCCCGCAAGTCGACCGTCAAAGTCCTGCTGGGTGTTACTCATGTAGCGATTGTGTTCGAGTTGTCGGTACAGTCCAGTCGTTACAAAGATCTGGCCGCCTGGCAGAGCAAAGGCGTTAACCGTCTGCGGTGCATCGAGGAGGTGAAACTGAAAGGGATAGGGGATAGTGCGGTTGGCTGCTTTATTCGATTCATTCAGCCTGGCGACGAGTTGGTTTCCTATGCGTTCGACGTGGGCGGTTGCTTGCCGATTGGTTGAGAGGAGTCCCATGGAACTCACCGATTGTAACCCGAGTCTAATTTCTTCCTCGATTGTCATGTCGACGCGCTGTGTTTTTCCCGTTACCGGGTTAATTTGTCCTTTTCCATAAAATGAAATAGCAGACAGGATTAACACGCCGCAACAAATCAGTAAACGAAGGCGAAACCGCTGAGCGTTGACTTGTGATCTGCGCGGTGAGACTTGTCTTGCGAGACGACTTTTTCGAGGGTAGCTCATTGAATATCTTTGATCAGATCAAATTAACTCAATGCGGCATGATTTGAAATTACCGCACCAGTGCAACCGCGTCGGCGATTACAGAGAGCATTTTAGGGCAAACGGGTCGAGATTCAATCAGCAGTCAGTGCCGTAGAAAGACTACGGGATTCTCACAAAAAAATTGAGGTCCTGAGCGAATGCTGTAGTGGTGGCCATAGTTGGACGCCTTGGTTCTATTGCGCCGCAGTTTTATTAGATCTAAGTTTTGTTAGATCTGTTAGATCTAAGTTTTGTTACTGAATAGGTAATGAGCAACGTACCATTCCTTGCCGGCGTTGTACCCGAATAGCTCACTGCAGGAGAGATAAAACATTCGCCAGCGATTGAACCAGTGAACGCCTTCTTTTTTTCCATAGGTGGATTCAAGGATGGGCATGATCTGGTCACGATTCTTGATCATGTTGGAATGCCAGGCTTCACATGTTTTTTGGTAGTGCTGACCATTCCAAATCCACTTGTTCGCCAATTCTAAATCCTCACTGTAGCGAGTCAGTAGATCCTCGCCTGGCATAATTCCACCGGAGAAAAAATAGCGACTCATCCAGTCAGATTCGCCCTCATCCTGGAATTTGTAGGTCAGCTCTCGGTGGCAAAAAATGTGAACGAATAACTTTCCCTTGGGCGTAAGCCAGTTTGAGATGCGATTCATTAATTTGCGGTGGTTTCGGACGTGTTCAAACATCTCAACGGAGACGGCACGATCAAATTTTTGATCGGTATCAAAGTCGTTAATATCACAGGTGACGACCTTCAAGTTTTTTTCAATGCCGCGACTCAGGGCGGTACTCTCGATGTGCTCCCGTTGTGAATTAGAGTTTGAAACAACGGTGATGTTGGCGTTCGGGTAATGCTCGGCCATCCACAGCGAAAGGGAACCCCAGCCGCAGCCGAGTTCAAGGATGTTCATTCCGTCTTCTAATTCGGCCCGTGCGCATGTTTCAGTTAACGCTGCCTTTTCGGAATCCGCTAAATTTGTGACTCCTTCCGGCCAGTAGCAACTCGAGTACTTGCGGTGGGGGCCAAGTGTTAATCTGAATAAATCAGCAGGCACCTCGTAGTGCTGTTCGTTGGCAAGTTCGGGCACCAAAGCGATGGGACCCTGGTCAAATTCTGCGACAAGAGCGTCCGTTCGGGATGAGTTGGCCTGCGGTGATCCAGCATCGGCATGAGCCAGTCGTTGTTTTAATAAACGGCGAATACCCATTCTCAGTAATCCATCGGGGACATAACCACGTTCGGTCCAGTCAATGAATTTATTAATCATGTCGTTTCCAGCTTATTAAATGGATCCAGTGACTTTGAAGGCTAGTCATCCAGAGTAATGGGAATTCGAAAAGCAATAGCTTCAAATGGCTAATCTTGGGAGGTGCTCTTTGGAAACCAAGGGAAAAATGCATTGGTCGATTGTTGGTAGCGACGGTATTTTTCTCCCCGCGATTTAATGGCTTGAATCTCGGTTAGCGGAATGCCCGTCACTCGATTAAGGAAAAACCACATTGCAACGGGAGCTAAAATGGTGAGCCACCCGAATGGAGCAGTGATCGCTAACATGACATAGGACCACCAATGAAACCACTCGAAGAAATAGTTTGGGTGGCGTGAGTAACGCCACAACCCTGTATTGCAAACTTCCCCTCGATTTTCGGGGCGGGTTCGGAAACTCGCCAATTGTTGATCTGCGATTGCTTCGCCACTGATGGCAACTATCCAAATCGCAATGCCAATCCAATCCACCCATGAAAACGGAGTTACGTTGCCGCCGGCAGCAAGCAAAGGTAGCGCGAACAGGAAACAGCCAAGTCCCTGCATTTGGTAGAATCTGAACATGCGAATCTGAGCCTGAGATCCCCATTTCACTTTTAACGCAACGTATCGTGCGTCTTCTTCATGTGAGCGCCAGCGGAAGAAAAGATAATAGCTTAATCGCAGGGCCCAAAGAG